>OGHM01001167.1_pt1 | contig 10591 bp, 8 predicted proteins | sample 1571531 | NCBI WGS metagenome assembly OGHM01 (sample SAMEA2582031, study PRJEB24529) | metagenome | biome: Human gut stool | place: China | collected 2011 | reverse complement strand
TTGTCGAAGCCGCCGGCCTTGATATTACGCCCGAACAAGGGATTTTATAGATTAAAGTACGAGCGTTCACCCATAATATTCTGTTTTAAAATCTAAAAATGAAGTATTACGTAATGTTTTCGTTGATTTTCAGAATATTCTTCATGACTTACAGATATTTTCTGTATTTTTGCTATTGGATTTGGTACAACCATTTCCAGACATTAAGAAATATTAGGAGCGTTATGCTACTCTTGTAAGTGCAAAGCCTGAGAAACTGAAACACAAAATCAACAAGAATTGGCATAGCAGTTCCCACGTTATAGCGTGGGCTGCTTTACCATATCTGTTGATTAAGGTTTTCTCAGGGCCTGCACTTTAAGACGTGGTTATAGCAGTGCCACGCTTTTCGTTTAACTAATATGTCCTATAGGCTACTGATGGACTAACTTTTTGATATGGGAATATTCGATTTTTTTAAAAAGAAAGAGAAAGCACGACAAGAACAATTGCGTCTTCAAGAAGAAAAGCGTCGTGCAGAAGAACAACGACGATTGGCAGAGCGTCGTAAGCAAGAAGAGCAACAAAGGCGTGAAGAATCGTTCTTGTCTAATTTCGAATTTGATTCTACCTGTCATCAGCGTTATGAAAATGGTCAACCTGTAAGAGGATTACAAGTTTGTCCGAGATATATAAAAATCAAAAAGAACATCAATGGATGTTCTGGGTATCAGCTTACACCTGGAGATGGGTATATCTTGACTGCAACAAATGGAGATACAGGACAACCACAGTTTGCCCCCAAACCAATGCGTGTAGTAAAATTCTCAAATACCGAGATTTTGCTTAAGGGATATTGTGTCTCTGCGCAAACACCTTTTGGATGGCAAGAGATGGATTTGTCGGATTATGGCTTTTCCATAATTTGGCATAATGGCATAATTCAAAAATGCATTCTACATATGTATGATAGAAATGTTGATTTGGAATACCAAGGAACAAGCCAATCGACAGTTTTGTTCTCTAAAGATGAACTGAAGTCGATAATTGCTATTCTTTCCGACATTAGTTATATCTTTTTGAAATCAGACCGTTTAGTTGGAGGCCGAAACGAGAAAATGAAAAGTAGACTATTCTCATACGCAGGTATATTTGGCTACTATTATGAGGAAGAATACGCTTATGGTAAAGTTTCTGATATAACCGATAATAATATTGCCTCTCATTATGTTTTGGTTAAATTAAGCATGTCTGATGATTCTCACAGACGAAACGTTGTTCGGGATTTAGCTGATAATTGGTCTGATGTTTTACAGGTTATATTCAATTTGGAACTTGATGACAACGAAGCAGGTAATAGATTGAAAAAGATGGAAAGCAATATACATACAGTGACCAAGGCTATAGAGAAGCTTTCTGGTAAAAACTGCAAGAAGCCTTCCAATCCTCTTAAAGTACACCCAAAAAAAGTCTCATACAATCCATTCAATATTACAGAAGACTTGAAACTTGCTGAAGGACGGGCAATTCCAGACATCACAGATGTCTTTGCCAGAGAGCTTGTTCCTATGCTTGCGTCTAACCAACATTCATCAGATGAGTCAAGAGATATTGTTGCGAACTATGCATTGAGTATGATAAAGTCATATTATGACAATGCAGGTTTTGTTCCTATGTTAATTGTAGATCAAATTACAGGACAGGTTAACCAAGTCGCAGAAATGGTGGAACATATATCATATGCTCCACAAAAAAATCTAAAAGAATATATCTTAAGTAAAATATACAGATAGAATTTATGGCAACATGGGCTAAACAAAAACTTCCACGTGAGAATGGGGAACTTGTAGATATGCAAGTTCCTATTCTTGTTTCTGCAAGTAGAAGCACGGACATACCTGCTTTCTATGCAGATTGGTTCTTTTACCGTCTTGATAAAGCTGGCTATTCTGCATGGACAAACCCTTTTAATGGGGTGAAAAGTTATGTGTCTTACAAGGACACACGGTTTATTGTGTTTTGGTCGAAGAATCCACGCCCATTGTTGCGTTATCTGCCTATCCTTAAACAACGTGAAATAGGATGCTATATCCAATACTCATTGAATGATTATGAGGAAGAAGGGTTGGAAAAGAATGTACCTCCTCTAAAACAACGTATAGAAACATTCAAACAACTTACCAATGCTCTTGGTAAGGGGCATGTGATTTGGCGTTTTGACCCTTTAGTTCTCACAGATAACATAAATATCGATAAGTTGCTTGATAAAGTTGAAAATATTGGTAACCAGCTACTGGGATATACAGAGAAACTTGTGTTTAGTTTTGCCGATATACTTTCCTATCGCAAGGTGCAAGCCAATCTTCAAAAAGCAAATATCAATTATGTAGATTGGCAAGAAGACCAAATGCGAGAGTTCGCTCAACGCTTGTCTGCTTTTAATCACAAATGGGGCTACGAATTAGCAACGTGCGGTGAAAAAATAGATTTGACGGAGTATGGTGTTCAAAAGAATCATTGCGTTGACGACAATCTGATAATAAGATTAGCTTATGATGACAAAATTTTGATGGACTATCTGAAAGTCAAACAACATCCCATGCCACAAGTTGGTTTGTTTGGTGATGCAGAACCATTGCCCCAAGATGCAATTGTTCTACCTAATGGCATGTATGCTACTCATGGCGACAACAGAGACAAAGGACAGCGTGAGTTTTGTGGTTGCATAAAGAGTAAAGACATAGGTGAATATAATACTTGTGTGCATGGTTGCGAATATTGCTATGCCAATGCCAGTAAGGAAAGAGCGATAGCCAATATGCGCTCACACAGAGAAAATCCATTTGCAGAAACAATAACAGGAAGATGAGTTACATAGATGACATACGCAATGCCAGGATTCTAACTATTAATGAAATTGTTAGAATATCTATCAATCATGTGCCAAATAGATACAGAATAGAGCCTTGGAAATACATGGATAACCAAGGACGTACACTAGGACGTGGTACCGTAGTTTTGGAAACAGAAGAACAATGTTGTGCATATATGGCTGCATATGGCCCTATGCACAACCATAAGCTCATGCGTGCATTAGATGAAAAGGAGTTTCCTTATTCTGCGGTATCGAATGGAGTTGAAATATATGATTGGGGATGTGGACAAGGTATTGGTACTATTGCTGTAATAGAAAAACTCCGACAACACAAATTACTTGAAAAACTACATAAAGTAATATTGGAAGAGCCTTCGGATGTGGCACGGAAAAGAGCAGTGTTGCATGTACAGAAAGCTTTGGAAAATTATAATGTCAATATTGAAGAGATTTCTCAATATTTACCATCTGATAAGGGCATCAATACAGAAGAAATTATGACTATAGATGTGGAGCAACCATGTTCTATCCACATTTTTTCAAATATACTTGATATTGAGGCAGTGAGTTTGAAGGGCGTTTCAAAAATGATAACCTCTTCAGGTCAGAAGCACGTTGTCCTTTGTATAGGTCCGGCTAATCTTAATGAAAGTAGAATAAATGCCTTTTGCAACTATTTCAAAGAAAATCATGTGCATGTGTTTACTGATTTTCGAGATACAAATTTTGGACATCATCCTAACAAAAAGTCATATGGTTGCTTAATAAAGAGTTTTAGTTATGACCTTTCACAGAATAACAATGTCTTGTATGAGTACAAGTATTTTGCTCCTGTTCAGTACTTTGCTGCATATTCTGAAGATTTCGTTGCTTCTTCCCTCATACAAGGAGTATTTGATGTTTTGGCTCCCTTTGATCTGACAGCCCACAAGAATCTATGTCCTGTTTATGCTTTGATGAGTAATCTTATTTCACGTGGATTGCCAACATTCGCAAGCAGAAAAGTTCTTGCATATATATCAAATCAGACAAAGAGTCAGAAAGAAAAGAGTTTGAATGCAGTTGCTCGTCTTCAAAAAACATTTGTTGAAGCATTGATTTCAGAACGCCTAGACACAAGCAAACAAACATGGAAGATCCTTGTGCTTGAAGACGATACGGATATTGCAAAGATTGCATTAGATGATTTCTATGAAACATATCATAACCTCATAGCCATAACAAGTGACTATGATAGTATGATATTGCCACAAATACATGTTGATACCAAGCATACGGCTTCAGCAGAGACTGAATATGATATTGTGTTTGATGTGTCAATCGACAAATTGTGTAATGCTGAAAATGTTGCTTTCGCCAAATATAAAGCGCAGAATGATTGCTATTTCATTGTGCGCTCTTCAAAGAATGTATATGGGAAGCGTATTCTCTATACGACAGAGCGTATAAAATACAAGCCATTCGTTGAAAAGAATAGTCATGGCGTGTATGAAAATATAGAAAGCAATTGTTCTGAATTGAGATATTTCTTGAATCTAATATTCAGAAAAGATGATTTCAGACCAGGACAGTTGCCTATTTTAAGTAGAGCACTTCAGTTGAAGAGTGTAATAGGTCTTCTTCCTACAGGTGGTGGTAAGTCTCTGACTTACCAACTTGCTGCTATGTTGCAGCCAGCGGTGACTCTTGTCGTGGATCCTTTGAAAGGATTAATGAAAGACCAGTATGATGGTTTGAAAAAGGTTGGTATCGATTGTATTTCATATATAAATAGAGATATAACCAAAGATTTTGCGGAAGGAAGAAAACGTGAAGCTGCATTGACGGGTTCACAAGTACAAATAATGTTCTTGTCTCCTGAACGTTTAAGCATCCACAGGTTCCGTGAAGTGTTACGTTCTATGCGCGAATCAAACGTCTATTTTGCCTATGGCGTGATAGACGAGGTTCACTGTGTGTCAGAATGGGGGCATGATTTTCGATTGGCATATCTACACCTTGGTAGGAACCTATTTAATTATGTCCTTCCAAAGAAAATAGAAGGAGAGGATTGCCACATTTCTTTGTTTGGTCTTACTGCAACCGCATCCTTTGACGTGCTTGCAGACGTTGAACGTGAACTTTCGGGGGCGAACGCATATTCTTTAGAGGATGATGCCATTGTAAGATACGAGAATACTAATCGTCTTGAACTTCAATACAATGTTTATGAAGTTAATGCTGAAGATGTTCAAAAATCAGGAGATGTTGATAGTCTTAAAGAAGAATCTCTTAAAGAGGTTATTGATAATGCAACTCAGAAGATTGTAGAAATTCAAGATGATAATGCTATAGAAAAGATTAAAGAGCGATTTATTTCCAGAGAAAATCTGACTGACTCTAATGTCATTACAAGCATACGTAATACAAATCTCAGTATTGATGTCGCATCAAATTGGTATAATCAGTCAAGTACAGATACCGCAGGTATAGTTTTTTGTCTACGTGCAAACAAAGAACAAAAAAGCTATGTACATAATAGTGTGCCTATTGCTGAAAATACCCTTCGTTGTGAAGGCTTTAGAAGTATATCAACTTATAAAGGTGGTGACGATACTAAATGCCAAGATGATTTTCTCAATGGAAAAACTAACATAATGGTTGCCACCAAAGCCTTTGGTATGGGTATTGACAAGTCAAATGTGCGAATGACTTTCCACCTAAATTACCCAGGTTCATTAGAATCGTTTGTACAAGAAGCAGGTCGTGCTGGTAGAGACAAGAAAATGGCTCTTGCAACAATTATGTATTCACCGAAGAAGTATTGGGTGAAGAATGTAAAAACCAATGGATGGGATGAATTCTCTGCTGATTATATAAACAACAAATTCTTCTATGACAGCAACTTCCTTGGCGATGAGTTTGAACTCTTTGTTATGGATTTGCTGATGAATGAATTGCAAGTCGAGATTAGCAATGAGGAATTCGTTGACATTGACGTCCCCACGATTGCGAATTCTAAAGGTATTGTTAAGTTTATCAATAGTTATGATAAGGGTAAAGTACTTACCTACTATGTTTCTTATGAAGAAAGCGAATCGGTTCTTGATGAATATAACAAGTATCTTTCTGCAAGAAATCTGCCAGTGTTTTCAACACCTAATGCTCGGAATCTAAAAAATAGTCGTGGATTTAGCTATATTCATGATTATGGTTCTGCTATATATAAAGATGTAATACAGAAAGCTATTTATAGGATGTGTATTATTGGCTTGATAGATGATTTTACGGAAGATTATTCTAAGCATAAATTCCGTATCACGACTATCTGTCAAGACGAATCTGCATATTATGAGAATCTAAGACTTTACTATCGAAAATATTATTCTGTAGAAAGAACGGATAAAATGATAGAGGAAGTCAAAAAAATAGCAAAGAATGAAGGTGCCATTATGGCTTGTTTAAAGCATCTTACATCTTTTATTTATAGAAGTATAGCAGACAAACGAGCTAGAGGTATTCTCGATATGGAGCAATTCTGTAATATGGCTATCAGTTCAAAACAGGATTGGAAGGAAACAAATGAAGAACTCAAAGACTTTATTTACTACTATTTCAACTCAAAATATGCGCGTGAAGGTTTCGTTACCTATGATTCTGAATTAAACCAAGATGTGCCATTCTCGTTGAAGGATGATACAGATGTGGATTCTGAAGGTGACATTACAAGGTTTGATCTTGTCAGAAAATATATGAGGGTTGTAGATGCAGAGATAGTAAACAATGACTCGCAAATGGACAACATAAAGCATCTTCAAGGTGCTGTTCGTTTGATTCGTCGAGCAGTATCTGAAATGAATCCTGTATTAAACCTACTCAACGTTTTTTGCATATTGTATCTTGGACAAGAAAACAACGATATGTTGGAAGAAGAACTCTACAATGACTATAAGGCGGTATTCAAACAGTATATGAGCGAAGGTAAGTCCTCGCAAATAGGAGAGTTTACCAAATTGCTTGTTGAGCATAACGCATTAAAAGACAAAGAATACATGGGTAAAATTCAGTTGGCGATACAATTGGAAAACCATGCAAATGAAATTAATAAAATTGTAAATAAATACATAGCAAAATGATAGACCAAAGAATTAATGACTCTTTAAAAGAGTTAGAACAGGGTCTTAAAAATATAGACTCTGCTCGCAAACAAGTAGAAAAAACAGTCAAATCTTTTGATGGCTTGAATGGTTCTACATCTGAATATGTTTCGCAACTAGGTACTTTAACTTCAAAAGTAAAAGGGCTTATTGCAGCTATAGAAACTGATTATAATCATAAGACAGCAGCTTTTGAAAAAGACAGAAAGTCAATTATTGAGTCAGCCAACTCTGCATCTCATAAACTTGCAGATGCAACAGAAGTGTTCGCTAACTCTCTGAACAAGATTGACACAAAATTAAAATATGGCATAATTGTCAATGCTATTTTATTTGTAATTTTGGGTGTCGTTATCTTTCTGACTGCACGATAATTGCACATTAGAAAGCCTGTTGACAATTATCAAGTGTAATAGCGAATCATTAAGGTGTAGAAAATAATATAACAATAAGCCTCACTTCGTCATCTCCAAAAATTTTCATGGAGATAACGAATACATAGAATGGCTGCGAGAGATTAAAAGTCGCTATCAAGCGGTTCGCAGTCGTGTGGCATTACAAGCCAATTATGGAACTTTGGAGTTCAATTGGCTCTTGGGGCGCGACATTGTACAAAAGCAAGCAGAGGCAAGATGGGGTTCGGGGGTTGTCAATCAACTTAGCCTTGACCTTAGAGAAGCCTATCCTAATGTGAAAGGTTTCTCGGCTCGTAACCTTTATTATATGAAAGGGGGGTATGAGTTTTATATGACTGAAAAATCAGAACCCTATAAAATTGCACCAACTAGGTGCAGAATTTGTTTCCCTGGATAGAATCTCCTCTATTGTTGATGAAGGAGGCATGCTCCCAATCTTTGGGATTGTTCCTTGGAAGCATCACCTGCTGCTTACGTCAAAATGCAAATCCGTAGAAGAAGCGTTCTACTATATGGCACGCATAATAGATGAGGGGCTTAGCAAACGTGAATTGGAAGATGTTATAGACAATGGTGATTTTGGCAAGCAAGGAAAAGCCATAACTAACTTTACTTCTCAATTGCCCACATATCAAAGCCAACTTGCAGCAAGTGTATTGAAAGATCCATACAGGCTTGACTTTCTTATGTTGGAGAGAGGATACAATGAACGAGATTTGGAGAATGCCATAGCAAAAGACATAACTCGCTTTTTGCTTGAACTGGGTAATGGATTTACCTATGTCGGTAGACAGCCCGAACTTGTAGTTGGAATGAAGGATATTTCCCAGATTTGCTTTTTTATCATATTCGTCTTCGTTGCTATGTTGTTATTGAATTGAAAGTGGTAGATTTCAAGCCTGAATTTGCAGGTAAGCTGAACTTTTATGTAGCAGCATGCAATAAGTTGCTTCGCCAACCAGAAGATAACCCTACCATTGGCCTTCTGCTTTGTAAGTCAAGAAATCAAACTAAAGTTGAATGGGCTTTTGATAGCATACAGAATCCTATGGGTGTGGCTACTTACGAAGGAATTAAAATAAAAGACAAACTTCCTTCTGTAGAAGATCTGAAAAAACGCCTTGACATGGTGGAGCAGGAGCTCAGAGAATATAAAGAGAATGAGGAGGCTTCTGCAAAGGACGGAAATTACACATCCAATCAAGAAACAAAATGGCTGTATTATCTTGTATTTCAATGTTTTAGATAATTCATATTTGTACTAATGTTATATAAGCTACTGATTATCAATATAGTTTATTTTCGAGGAGGTGAAGTAAAGAATCGATAAGCGATAGATGAATAAAAATCCGTGTAACTCAAAAGGTTGCACGGATTTTTTTGTTTGTTATAACTTTTAGCGTTGGCGTTTTGCGGTCAGTGGAAACTTATCCCCACTAAATTTCTGCAGACTTGATAAAGGTAATGAATTTCGGCCAGATATGAGAAAGAAGTGTGCTTTTTTTAATCATAATTGATTTAAAGGCTGGTTTGTTGTTTTTATTTCTTTTGAAATTGGGGTATATTCAATAAAAATATCTAAATTTGGGGGACTTAAAAAATTTGAGAACGAATAATTTTATAGGGATATGGAAGAGAACGAACTTCAGCGCGCGTTGCCAGTCGGCACTATTCTGAAAAGTCCGAAGTTTGATTATCGGATTGAGGCTGTGCTTGGTCAGGGCGGTTTTGGAATAACATATAAGGTGTCGACAACGGTGATGTTCGACAAGGTGCCTATTTTTACATATTTCACCATAAAGGAGCATTTCATGAAGGATGCTTGCGAGCGCGACGCTTCGGGCGGTGTGGGCTATTCCAAACCTTTGCAGTCGCGTGTGGAGGAGAGCCGTGGCGATTTTCTTGCGGAGGCTCGCCGGCTGAATGAGATCAGCGGCAAGAATCCTAATGTGGTGCCTGTGAGCGAGGTGTTTGAGGCGAACAATACGGTCTATTATGTGATGGAGTATCTCAACGGGGGTACGCTGCGCGATTTGGTTAAGGCCAACGGTGCGCTGTCGGAGCAGGCTGCGCTCGACATTGAGCTGCCTGTGGCTAAGGCGGTTGCGTTTTTGCATTCTCACCACATCAATCATCTCGACATCAAGCCTGAGAATATTATGTTCCGTGTGGACTATCATACTGGTCAGCGTATGCCTGTGTTGATTGATTTTGGTCTTGCCAAGCATTTTGACGACAAGGGCAAACCTACGTCGACTATCCGTGTGCAGGGCTGCAGTGATGGTTTTGCTCCGGTGGAGCAGTACAGCGGTTTGCAGACGTTTTCTCCGCAGGCCGATGTTTATGCTCTTGGTGAGGTGCTCTACTATATGCTTGTGGGCAGGGTGCCTATCATTGCCACTGAGATGCAGCGCGACACGGTGGAGAAGGCTTTGCCTCCGACGGTGAGCGATGCTGTGCGTTTTGCGATAAGCCGTGCGATGGCTTACAATAAGTATGACAGGACGGCTACGGTCGATGATTTTGTGCAGGAGATTTGTCCTACGGCTCAACCGGAGATTGTTCCGGAGCCTGCACCTGTCCCGGAACCTGCTCCTGCGCCTTCTCCCGCTCCGAATGTGGGAGGGGATGATGTGCGTGCCACTCGTGTGATAGGCGAGGGTGGCCGTCGCCGCGGCAAGTTTCCTACGTGGCTGATTGTTGTGCTGGCGGTGGTTGTGGTTGGCGGCATCGGTGCCGGAGTGTGGTCGATGATTGGCGGTTCCAAGCCGTCGACGTCAAGCGGTGGCGATGACTCTGATGTGCTTGCGCGGTATGAGAAGAAGTGCATTGCATGCGACAGTTTGATAAACAATGGCGACAATGCTGAATATGAGCCGTTGCTCAAGGCGAAAACGTTGCTCGACGATATCCGTGTAGTGGAGAAGAGCGATGAGGCAGAGCAGAGTGGCGAGGTGCTTGACAAGAGCAAGGGTTTGCAGGAGCGTCTTGACGTGAAACTGAAGGCGGCGAGCCGCTCGTGGGAACAGGCTGGCGACGCTCAATTGGAGATTCCCGACTATACCCAGGCTTGCCAGTATTATGAAATTGCCAACAAGCTTGCTCCGTCTGACACGTTGCGGTATAAGATTGACATGTGTGTCGGCCGTTGACAATCGGCTGTGAGATAAATAAACGCGCAGCGG
>OGHM01001166.1_pt1 | contig 10592 bp, 10 predicted proteins | sample 1571531 | NCBI WGS metagenome assembly OGHM01 (sample SAMEA2582031, study PRJEB24529) | metagenome | biome: Human gut stool | place: China | collected 2011 | reverse complement strand
TGCCTGCATTTTGCTGCGCAGACGGCGGGAGGGGCGCTTGTTGCCAAAGGCCAGATACAGTGCCCCGCCCAGCAGCGGAAGCAGCCCGATGAGGGCGATCCAGCCCACCTTATAGGCGCTGTTTTCGTCTTTGCGCACCAGATACAGAATGATGAGCAGGCTTAGCCCGTTGAGCACCCCTGTGACCCACACCCGCGCCGTACCGGTGGTGAGGGCAAAAAACACCCACGCCAGCCATGCAAGCTGCAGCGCTACCAGCACCACCGTGACCGTGATGCGGTTGAGGATGCGGTTGAAAAATTTGACGATGGGCAGTCGGAACATCATACCATCTCCCCCTTTCCATGTTATCCCACTTTATATATAGGTAAGTATAGCGCGTTTTTTCACCCTTTGCAAGTTTTTGGTGTCAGGTACACCGGAATTATCCCTCATAAAAAAGTTCACCGGAGCGTCCGCAGATGCCCCGGTGAATCGAAATCATAGTATCATATTTTCCGCTCAGACGGTGGGTGCTTCGTTATCCTCGTAGCCCACCATCAGGCCGCCGTACTCCGCGTAGTAGCTGCACAGAGCGCCGCAGCTGCCTACCTCCACCTTGGCCTCCGGGAACACCGCATGGACCATGTGCTTCAGCCGCTCCGCAGCGGCAGCGTTGCAGCAGTGGTCGATGTGCACCCGGCCGTTGGTCAGTCCGTGCGCCTTCATTTCCAGCACCATGCGCTCCAGCGCGCCGTGCTCGCCGCGGGTCTTGCACAGAACCTCCAGATCACCGGCATCGCTGGCCTGCCCGATGACCCGGATGCCCAGCATCCGCGCCACAGCAGCCACAGCGGGCTTCACGCGGCCATTGCGGGCCAGGTTGGCCAGCGATTCCAGCGAGAAGAGCAGATGGGTGTGCTTATGGTAGCGCAGCATCTCTTCACAGATGGTGTCGAACTCCTTGCCGGCAGCCAGCTCATCCCGCAGATGCTCCGCCAGCAGGACCTGCTCCGGGCCGGTGGACAGGCTGTCCAGCACAAAGACCCGCTTGCCGGGGTTTTCCTGCTGGTATTCCTCCGCCGCCAGCTGGGCCGCATTGCAGCTGCCCGACAGCGTACCGGTGAGGGTGATGGCGTACACCTCATCGGCTCCCTCGTAAGCGGCCAGCCAGTCGCCAACGTTGGGGCAGGACGTCGAGGTCTTTCCTTTATAGGTGCGCAGGGTCGTGGCCATGCCCACCGCATCCAGCGTGCCGTCATCGTGGTATTCCTCGTGATCGGTGATGATTTTCAGAGGCACACAGGCAAAATCCACGCCATCCATTGCATACAGGCTTGCGGCAGAATCCACAACGATCCGGGTCTTCATAAGCAGTATCTCCATTCCAGCGGCAAAATTCGCCGCATTTTTCATGTTGTCGAAGCTATGATATCAGTTTTTCAAAAACCTGTCAACCGTTTCTGAGGAATCTTCAAAAAGTTTTCATAAGACGGTTGACCCTGTCGGAAAAATACGCTATACTATCCGCATGAACAATGAATCCAACCGCCGCATTGCGGCCTGCGCCGTGGATTTTGCCCTGCCGCGGTACGCAGAACTGCCTTCCGTTGGGCTGTATCTCGACCAGACCGTCCAGTACGTCAATGGGTATTTTCGTGCATTTCCAGGGGTGGAGCTCACGGCTTCCATGGTGAGCAACTACGTCAAGAAAGGGATCATCGGCCACCCCATCAAGAAAAAATACACCCGTGAGCAGCTGGCCGGCCTGATCTACATCGTCGTCTCCAAAACGGTGCTCTCGATGGAAAACATCGACACCCTCTTCAAAATGCAGCGCCAGCACTACTCTGCCGCGCAGGCCTACGACTATTTCTGCGAGGAAGTGGAAAACTGTCTGCCCTATGTGTTCGGCCTGACCCATACCATCCGGGATCTGGCCGCGGACGCCGGAGAGGAGAAGCTGCTGCTCCGCAGCACCATCATCGCCGCCGTCAACAAGATGTTTCTTGACTGCGCATTTGCCGTCATGCACCAGGAGCAGGCTCTCTGGCCGGACATCCTGGCGGATCTGGCGTAAGACATGCAAAAGAAAAAGCCACGCTTTCGCGTGGCTTTTTTGCTTATTGATAAGATTCAGGTGTCCTGCAATTCCCCGCGGCTGGCGGCCTTGAGGTATGCAAAGATGAAGCCGTCGAGGTCGCCGTCCATAACAGCGTCCACGTTGCCGGTCTCGTAGTTGGTGCGATGATCCTTGACCATGGTGTAGGGCATGAAGACGTAGCTGCGGATCTGGTGGCCCCAGGCGATCTCGTTCTGGACGCCCTTGATGTCCTCGATCTTGTCCATGTGCTGCTGCTGGGCGATCTGATACAGCTTCGCCTTCAGCATCTCCATGGCGTAGTCGCGGTTCTGGAACTGGCTGCGCTGGGTCTGGCAGCTGACCACGATGCCGGTGGGCTTGTGGATCAGGCGGACAGCCGAAGAGGTCTTGTTGATGTGCTGGCCGCCGGCACCGGAAGAACGGTAGACCTGCATCTCGATGTCTTCGGGGCGGATGTCCACCTGGATGGTGTTGTCCAGCTCCGGCATGACTTCCAGCGAAGCAAAGCTCGTCTGGCGGCGGGCGTTGGCGTCAAACGGAGAGACGCGAACCAGGCGATGCACGCCGTTCTCGCTCTTGAGCAGGCCGTAGGCGTTGGCGCCCTTGACCATCATCGAAGCACTCTTCAGACCGGCTTCGTCGCCGTCCTGATAGTCCAGCACTTCCACGGTCATGCCGTGGGCAGCGGCCCAGCGGTTGTACATCCGGTAGAGCATCTCGGCCCAGTCCTGCGCCTCGGTGCCGCCGGTACCGGCATGGAAGGTCAGGATGGCGTTGCTGTGGTCGTACTCGCCGTTCAGCATGGTCATGAGCTGCAGCTCATCCACCGCCTTTTCCACGGTGTTGACCGCCTCTTCGGCTTCGGGGATCATTTCCGGGTCGTACTCCTCGTCCAGCATTTCCAGCATGGTCTCGGCGTCATCGTACAGGCCCTGCAGCTTTTCAAAGCGGTTCAGCTTGCCGCGCAGATCGCCCACCTCGTCGAACACCTTCTTGCTCAGCTCGGCGTCGTCATAGAAGCCGGGGCGGGACATGGTGTGCTCCAGCTCCTGCACACGCTTGCGGGAGGCCTCGATGGCGAGGGCCTCTTCCAGGTCCTTCACCGCTGTGCCGTATTCGGCCAGCTTCACTTTCAGTTCTTCAGTCGTGATCATTCTCAATATCCTCTCAAAAATAAGAAGTATCGCCCTTATTTCTCATAGGTCCATCGCGCTTTGCATTCTGGCAAACACAAAAGCCGGCCGCCAGAGGTTCTCCCTGCGGGAGAGCTGGCATCGCGCAGCGATGGCTGAGAGGGCTACAAAAAGATACAGTTTATACACAGATACTTCATTAGTATACCGGGAATCCGTGATAAAGTAAAGAGGAAAAATCACCATCATGCTGGAAATTTGAAGATTTTCACCTTTTCTTTTCTCCGGGATGGGAGTATAATAGCATCAAGTACCATTTATGGGAGGAAGTTATGCCAAAATATTATGGCTGCCCCTGCGAGGGCTGCGGCAAGCCGCTGACGCTGCAGGACGATATCGTCGTCTGCCCCGACTGCGGCGCACCGTACCACCGGGATTGTTATGAAAAACTGGGCCGCTGCATCCACAGCCCAGCTCATGCCGCCGGATACGAATGGAAGTTCCCGTATCAGGAATCCGAGCTGTGCACCTGCCCTGCCTGCGGCGAGCGCACCCTGCGCAGCGAGGACCACTGCCGCTGCTGCGGTGCCGTGCTGCCGCCGGAAGGGGCCGAAGAGCCTGCCGACCGCACGGCCGGCCCCGGCGAGGGCAATTTTGATTATTCCAGCCTGTACCGCCAGTATCAGGAGACCGGCTCCATACCTCAGGACCCCATGCGGCAGGCCTATGAGGCCGCCTTTGGCAAGGACGAGATGCTGGACGGCATCCCCTGCAAGGACTGGGCCAGCTACATCGGCCCTGCGTCCCCCGCCTACCTGAGCACCTACTGCCGGATGCAGCTGGCGCACAGCAAGATCTCCATGAGTTTTTCGGCACTGCTGTTCGGGCCGTTCTATTTCTTTTACCGCAAGGCATGGAAGCCCGCGTTCGGCTTCCTGGCAGCCGAGCTGCTGCTGGCCGTGCCCACCCTGCTGCAGCTGATGCAGCTCACCGGCAGCACCATGGCCCCCGCTCTGAGCGATTCCACGATGGTCATGCTGGCCCGCCTGTGCTCGGCCCTGAGCTTTTTGCTCATGGTCGTGCGCGGCATGTACGGCAAGTGGCTCTACCGCAAGAGCGCGGCAGACCGCATCCGGAAGATCCGCTCCGAGTTCCCGGACGAAGCCCAGCGCAAGGCCGTTCTGGCCGCACAGGGCGGCGTCAGCTTTGCGGCGGTGTTCGGCTGCTTTTTGCTGTTGATGGTCATCGGCAGCGCCAGCACCCTGCTGCTGGGCCCCAATGTGGACGCCCTGCTCAATCTGGTCTACGGCTGATGCACCCAGCCTGCGATAGTTTTGCGAAGGAGTTTTGAATCATGAAAAAAGTCACGAAAGCTGTCATCCCTGCTGCGGGCCTTGGCACCCGTGTGCTGCCCGCCACCAAGGCCATGCCCAAAGGGATGCTGCCCCTTGTGGACAAGCCCGCCATCCAGTATCTGGTGGAAGAGGCCGTCCGTTCCGGCATCACCGACATCCTCATCATTCTGGGCCGCAACCAGAGCATCATCGAAGACCACTTCGACCGCAGCCCGGAGCTGGAAGAGAAGCTGGCCGCACCCGGCAAGGAGAAGATGCTGGAGGAGTGCCTGGGCATCTCCAACCTGGCCAACATCTACTTCGTCCGCCAGAAACAGACCCTGGGCCTGGGCCACGCCGTGAGCATGGCAAAAGCTTTTACCGGCGACGACCCCTTCGTGGTCATCTATGGCGATGACGTCATCTGGGGCGAAGACCCGGTCTGTGCCCAGCTCATCCGCGCCTACGAGGAGTTCGGCCGCCCGGCCGCAGGCGTCTCCGCTGTGCCCTGGGCCGATGTGAGCCGTTATTGCAGCCTGAAGACCACCCCCATCCACGACAACTACTTCTTCGTAGATGACATGATCGAGAAGCCCAAGAAGGGCCAGGAGTTCAGCAACTACTCCATCCTGGGCCGCGTCCTGCTGACCCCGGAGATCTACGACATCCTTGCCCGCACCAAACCCGGTGCCGGCGGCGAGATCCAGCTGACCGACGCCATGGCCGAGTTCGCCCGCAACTATGGCGGCATGACCGCAGTCGAGTTCACCGGCAAGCACTACGACATGGGCAACAAGCTCAAGATCGCCGAGGCACAGGTGGAACTGTCGCTCCAGCACCCGGAGATCGGCGAGGCCTTCCGCGCTTATCTGAAAGAATTCTGCAAGACGCTGTAACGCATCTGCACAAAAATCCCCTTCCGCATGGTCCTGCCGCGCGGAAGGGGATTTTTTGTTTTACCGGCTCCTGTGCCGGGAGGTCTTTTCAAATTTCAGGCCCGGCTTTGCCCCGGACGCCTTGCGGCGTTTTTGGGGGCGCAGGGCGTAGAAGTAGCCGAACCCCGTGCCGCAGATGCCGCCCACGATGTGCATGAAGTTGGCGACATTGTCATGCACGAAGACGATATCATACACCTGCTGGCCCAGATACAGCGCCGCCACCAGCAGCATCGTGACCGGGATGCCGCCCGAAAAACCGGACAGCGACGCCAGCATGATGAGCATGAACACGATGCCGGAAGCGCCCAGCAGGGCCGTGCGGGGGAAGAGCGCGCATTGCAGCACACCGGACACCAGCGCCGTGAAGACGATGCCCTCCAGCAGCGGGATGCTGCCGTATTTTTCCTCCATCGGCGGGCCGATGACGAGGAGCAGGAGCATATTGTTCAGGAAATGATCCCAGCTGGCATGGCCCAGCACATGGCCGAACAGCCGGACATAGAACAGCGGGTCTTTGAACGAGGAGCGATAGACGCAGAACAGGTGCATGGTCGTCCAGCCGTTCGTCCACTGGCCCAGAAAGAGCACCAGCAGCGACAGCAGAAAAAAGGTGAGGATCACCGGAGAGTTGTATTGCAGCTGCAGCGTAAATTTAGCACGTTTCGTAATGGCTTCATCCTTTCGCGGCCCGCGGAGGCCGGGCATTTTTTACTTCCGGCAGGGTCGGCCCCCTGCATTTTCATTCGTTTCCTCTTTGCCGAATGTTTGAGAAAAGCGTTTTCAGTATATCATGTTTTTCCGTTCCCGAAAAGCCCCACCCCGGCATTTTTTGCGTCCGGGCAGGCAGCATTTTTTGCCCGGCCCCTGTGCACTGCGCATTGACAACGCCCCGCAACTCCGCTACACTATTGATATCGAATATCCCGGCATCTGCGGGGCAGAAGATCCCCCGCAAAAACGAAAGAAGGTCTCCCCTTTGGCAACGGAAGCAAAGCTCCGGCAGCTGGCAGAAAGCGGCTGCCCGGTCTACTATTTTTATTCCAGCGAGCGGTATCTGGTGCGGCAGGCAGTGGCGGCGGCGGTGCGGGTGCTGTCGGCAGACAGCGACGAGGACGCCACCATCCTGGACGGCGCTGCGCCGGAACTGGAACAGCTTATCATGGCAGCGGGTACCATCTCCTTTTTCGGCACCAGACGTGTGGTGGTGCTGCCGGAACTCGACCCCGCAGCCTACGGCAGCAAGGACATGGACGAGTTGTGCAGTACCCTTTCCAGCTTGGAAAACGCCGTGGCGGTGCTGGGCAGCGTATTCCCGCTGGAACGCGGAAAGATCAAGCTGGGCAAGCAGGCGCAAAAGCTGCAAGCCCAGTGCAAAGCCATTGGCTACACCGAGGAACTGGCAAAGCCCCGCCCCTTTGAACTGAAAAATCTGATGATGGAGCGCGCAAAGGCGCAGGGCGCAACCCTGCCGGACGGCGCAGCCACCGCATTGCTGGAGCGCTGCGGCGAGGACCCCTTTCTGCTGGAAAACGAGGTGGACAAGCTCTGCGCCCTCTCCGGCTACCAGACCGTCACTGCGGCCATGGTGGCTGAGATGGGCACCGTGAGCCTGGAGGCCGATGTCTTCGAGATGACCCGGATGATCACGGCCAAAAACGCCACCGGGGCCTGCAAAAAATTACAGGCTCTGCTCCGGCTGCAGCAGGAGCCCATCGCCATCACAGCGGCACTCATCGGCAGCTATGTGGACCTCTACCGGGTCAAGCTGGGCAGTGCCAGACGCAAGAGTTACAGCACCGTTTTCAAGGAGTTCGGCTACAAGGGCAGCGATTACCGGCTCAAGCGCTCGGCCGAGACCGCCAGCCACTACACCCTCGGCCAGCTGGAAGCCTGCTTGCAGGTCCTGCTGGATCTGGACAGATCATTGAAAAGCCAGCCCGTAGACGCGGAGGTACTGCTGGAAGCAGCTCTCTGCCGTCTGGCGCTGGCGGGGAGCGGACGATGAGCGAACGAGAACTTCTCCACACCGACCGGGTGCTGGTGGTGGAAGGCAAATACGATGCGGCACGCCTTTCCCACCTGACGGACGCGCTGATCCTTCTGACCGACGGATTCGGCATTTATAAGGATAAAAAGCGCCAGCAGCTGTTCAAGGCGCTGGCAAAGAAAAACGGGCTCATCCTGTTCACGGATTCGGACGCCGCCGGGTTCCGCATCCGCACCTACATCACCAATCTGGTGGGGGCCGAACACGTGGTGCAGGCCTATGTGCCTGCCATCCACGGCAAGGAAAAGCGGAAGCCGCAGCCCGGCAAAGAGGGTCTGCTCGGCGTGGAGGGCGTGGACGACGCCATCGTGTTGCAGGCGCTCAAAGACGCCCTCGGTGCGGAGGCTGGCGCAGCTGTCCCCCGCCCGGAGGGCCGGGCCATCACCTATGCCGACCTCTACGATTGGGGGCTCTCCGGCACACCGGGCAGCGCCGAGCGGAAATATGCGCTGCTCAACGCCCTGGGCCTGCCGCCCCGCCTCTCGAAAAAGGAGCTGGTGGAGGCACTGAACCGCCTGTACCGGTTTGAGGAACTGGATGCGTTCCAGGCGGCGTTTTTCGCTTCGGTGTGAAAGCACTCCGCGATGAAGGTCAAAATTTTTACCGGCATCCGCCCCACCCTTCCCGCAGCAGTTCCAGTGCGTGGGTCTCCAGGCGGGAAACATAGCTCCGGCTGATCTGCAGCAGCTTTGCGGTCTCCAGCTGGGTCAGCGGCGGTTGACCGGCCAGGCCATACCGCAGCAGGATCAGCTTCCGTTCCCGCGCCGGCAGCCCTTCGATGAGCTGCCGCAGCCGCCGGGCCTCGTCCTGCTGCTCACAGCTGTCCTCCATGCAGAAGCCGTCCTGCAGCACGTCCGAGAGGGTCAGTGCCGTGTCGTCCTTGCCCGCCTCCAGCGTTTCCTGCAACGACACGGTGGTCCCGCTTTTCCGCTCCCTCCGGAAGTGCATCCGAAGCTCATTTGCTATCCTCTCCCCAGCGCACTTTCAGATGGAAAAGAGAATCCATCTCTTTCACGCAATGACGCATCTACGTCAAAATGGATTTTTTGGAGCCGAGAGAGCGGTTCCTTTTTTCTGCTTCAGAGGGTGTCATGTGAGGGTCATGGTCTAACCCCTCTATACATCTTGCAGGTAACTTTGGCAGGCCCCCGCACCACCGTAGAGGCGCAGGCGTTCTACCGTATGTACCACTCTTACGCCGACATCCCGAACCCATGGGACCGTCTGCGTTGGTGCCGCTATGGTCTTGACCTGCTGCAAAAAGAGGTTGCTGCCATGGTGGGCATGGAGGAATGGCTCTATCGGGATCTGGAAAGCGGCGCATTTCACCGCAGCTTCACGCCCGAACCTGCGGACAAGCTCGCCGCCCTTTACGGCATCCCGGTGGAGGATATTCTGGACGACTACACCCTGTTTCTGCACCGGGGCAGAGGAGACTTCCTCCGCAGATACCGGGAGACAAAAGGCTGGAACCGTCAGCAGCTTGCCGACCATGCCAAGGTAGGCAGGACAAGTATTCGCTGCTGGGAGACCGGACAGAAAACCATCAGCCAAAAGTGTTTCCGGCTTCTGGCCGAAAATCTTGGGCCCGATTTTCTTTCTATGCTTCGCATGTGAGGTATGGTAATTTTTCTCCGGTCAAAAGAATTTTTCATTATACCCCTTTATACCCTTGTGTAAAAGGGTATAAAGGGGTATAATACTTATAGACGCTATTTCAACAGAATAGGAGGCACCTTATGGAACAGAGCGAATTGCAGGTTCACATGAACGAGTTGGCGCAAAAAATCGCCATGCTTCCTCCCGGTTCGATTGTAAAGAAAACTGTAACCGGGCGCGAATATTATTATCATCGCTGGACAGAAAATAAGAAGCGCCATGAAAAGTACATCCCCGCTGAAGTGTTAGATTCTTTTCGCGCACAGATTGAGCAGCGAAAAGAGTTAGAGCAGGAGCTGAAGGCACTGAAAAAGATGTTGCCGAAGGCAGCACCGACTCACGTTGCTGCTTTTACCACAAATGTCCGCATTGGTGCCGCTCTGCGCACATTCTCTGCTTCTGTCAAACGATACAAAAAACGAGAGTGTTTTCAACAGTTGCATAATTTTCTATACGGTGAAGCACAGGACAAAGTTTTTATTCTCTATGGTTTGCGCAGAACCGGAAAAACAACTATGATTCGGCAAGCCCTCGCCGAAATGAATGATACAGACTTGATGAAGTCTGCATTCATCCAAATCACTGCTCAGGATACGCTTGCTGCCTTAAATACCGACTTAAAGGTTTTGGAATCGCAGGGCTTTCAATATGTATTCCTGGATGAAGTCACCCTGCTGGACGATTTCATCGAGGGTGCTGCACTGTTTTCTGATATTTTTGCAGCAAGCGGCATGAGAATTGTACTTTCAGGCACAGACTCTCTCGGCTTTCTGTTTACCGAGGACGAACAGCTTTATGACCGTTGTATTCTTCTGCACACTACCTTTATTCCCTACCGCGAATTTGAATCCGTTCTGGGGATTCACGGCATTGATGAATACATCCGTTATGGCGGTACAATGAGCCTTGGCGGTGTTCATTATAATGAGAGCTCCACATTTGCCAGCAAAGAACGCGCCGATGAATATGTAGACACAGCCATCGCGCATAACATTCAACACTCTTTGCGCTGCTATCAATATGAAGACCATTTCCGAAATTTACGCGACCTATACGATAAAAATGAGTTAACCAGTGCCATCAATCGCGTTGTCAAAGATATCAATCACCGCTTTACGCTGGAGGTATTAACACAGGATTTCAAATCTCATGATCTCGGTGTTTCCGCAAACAACCTTCGCCGGGACCGCAGCAATCCTATAGACATCCTCGACCACATTGATCTTTCTGCGGTAACAGACCGTTTACGGGATCTTCTGGAAATTCTCAACAAATCAGAACAAACTGTGGTTTTGGATGAAGACCATGCAGCAGAAATCAAAGAATATCTGGACCTATTGGATCTCACACGGGATATTGATATCCGTCATCTTCCAAAGGTAAATACGAAGTCCACTC
>OGHM01001163.1_pt1 | contig 10654 bp, 9 predicted proteins | sample 1571531 | NCBI WGS metagenome assembly OGHM01 (sample SAMEA2582031, study PRJEB24529) | metagenome | biome: Human gut stool | place: China | collected 2011 | reverse complement strand
TTTTGCAGCTCAGCCTTCTGTGCCTCGTCGGTGCACTTCTTCAGCTGGCCGAACAGCGGGCCGTTGGCCTTGCTCAGCTTGTTGCGGGCAGCCTTGAGGGATTCGACCTCCTTCAGGCACTCACGGTACTTGGCGTCCTTCTCCACGACCTCGTCTACGAGGGGGAGCTTGGCGTCCTGGAACTTCTTCTTGATGTTTTCCTTGACCGCGTCCGGGTTTTCACGGACAAATTTGATATCAAGCATGATTTACTCTCCTTACTCTATTTCATTCGCGCGGGGGCGCATCGTCCCCGTGCCGTTCAAAGGCGGGAGCCCGCCCTCAATCGCATGATTGTTGATACTGGCCCAGCAGATTTGCAAAGGCCCGGAGCTGTTCGTCCGAATAGAAATGCACCGTCAGCCTGCCCTTGCCGCCATGATATGCGACGTTGACTTCGCTGCCCAGCACCTCTTTCAGGCTCTCCTCCACCTCCACCGGCAACGTGTCGATGGGGGCCGGTTCGGCGGGGCCTTTGGCGGGCCGTGCCAGCTTTTTGCAGAGCACTTCGGCCTGCCGGACGTTCAGTTCATGGTCGGCGATCATCTGCGCGGCCTGCTCCTGCAGCTCCGGCGTAGGCAGGCCCAGGATGACCTTGGCGTGGCCGGTGTTGAGGAAGCCGCTCTTGAGCAGCTCCAGCACGTTTTCCGGCAGGTTCAGCAGGCGCAGGCTGTTGGCCAGCGCACTGCGGCTCTTGCCCAGCTTCCGGGCGGCCTGCTCCTGGGTCAGGTCGCAGCGAGTCATCAGCTCACGGATGCCCATGGCCTCTTCCACCGGGTCCAGGTCTTCGCGCTGCAGGTTTTCCACCAGCGCGATCTCCATGGCCTGCTCGTCGGTGACGTCCTTCACGACGACCGGCGCTTCGGTCAGGCCCGCCATCCGGCAGGCCCGCCAGCGGCGCTCGCCTGCCACGATGAGGTAGCCGCCGGACACCTTGGGCCGCACCGCGATGGGCTGGATGAGGCCATGCTCGGCGATGCTGGAGGCCAGCTCGGCCAGTGTCTCGTCATCAAAGGTCTTGCGGGGCTGGTCGGGGTCAGGCTCGATCTCCCGCAGCGGCAGGGTCTCGATCTTTGCATTGTCGGGCTCAAAGCTGGGCGAAACGTCCTCGAACAGACTTTCCAGCCCTCGGCCGAGGCCCCCTCTTTTCTTTGCCATCTCCTTATACTTCCCCCTGCTTTACTTCTTCCAGCGCATTTTTCGGTTCGGCGGGTGCACTGCTGCCCTTGCCGCGCCGTTTGGCAGGCTCGTGCGGGCGGTTGTTCTTCACGAACTCAATGGCGAGGTCCATGTAGGCCTCGCTGCCCTTGCCCTTCGGCTCATAGAAATTGATGGGCTGGCCGTAGCTGGGTGCCTCCGAAATGCGGATGGTGCGCGGGATGGTGGTCTTGTAGACCTTGGCCCCGAAGTACTTTTTGACCTGCTCCACGACCTGCATGGTCAGGTTCAGGCGGCCGGAGAACATCGTGAAGACCACGCCCTCAATGTCCAGATAGGGGTTGTACTTCTTGCGGATGGTCTTCAGGGTGCTGATGAGCTCAGACAGACCTTCCAGCGCATAATACTCGCACTGGATCGGGATCAGCACACTGTCGCAGGCGCACAGACCGTTCAGCGTCAGCAGGTCCAGGCTGGGCGGGCAGTCGATGAAGATGAAGTCATAGTCCTTCTGCACCTCGGCCAGCGCCTTGCGCAGGCGGCTCTCACGGCCGGGCAGGTCGATCATTTCCAGGCTCGCGCCCGCCAGCCGGGTGTTGGAGCCGATGACGTCGGTGCGGAACTCGGTGTTCCGGATGGCCTGCCGGGCGCTCGCCTCGCCGATGAGCATCTCATACGTCCCCAGCTCGACGCTCCGCTTGGGGATGCCGTAGCCGGTGGTGGTGTTGCCCTGCGGGTCCAGATCCACGATGAGCACCTTTTTGCCCAGCGCCGCAACACAGGACGACAGATTGACGGCCGTGGTCGTTTTGCCCACGCCGCCTTTTTGGTTTGCAACTGCAACTATTTTTGCCACGCGCGTTTTCTTCCTCTCAGGAAAACTTTTTGTTCCACATGGAACATTCGAGGTCGGGCCGCCGTTTTCCCGTCTGCGGGCCCCTTTGTTCTTTAGTATAGCACATCAGCGCGGCTTTTTGAACCCGATTCTTTATAATTTTACGCGAAAACGGCCCCGCATTCGCAGATTTTGCTTCCTCCGTTCGATTTTTTCAAATTCTTTCGCTTCCCGGCACGTTTTTGCTGTTGTTTTTTCGGCTCCGGATGTTCCACATGGAACATTCCCTTCCCTATTTCTGGGCCGCAGCAGTTGGGATGCGGACGGTGTACTCAATGTAGCCGTCCCGCTCCTCACGGTGGGCGGTGGCGGGCACACCGTTGTCGGTCATCAGACGGATGGCGTGGTCGATGGTGTTCACAAAGATGCGCACATCCTTGACCATCGAGATGCGGTGCTTGCCCTGCGACGTCTCGTTCAGCAGCTGGTCGATGTAAAGGTCGGTCGCGCGGGCGTTCATCTTCCGCTTGGCGATCATGATGAGAGCTTCGCTGCGACGGTTCTCCGGCAGGCGGAGGACGGCCCGCGCGTGGCGCTCGGTCAGGCCGTTGTCCAGAATGAACTGTCGCTGGTCCCCTGTCAGCTGCAAAAGGCGGAGCTTGTTGGCCAGAGTCGGCTGTGCCATCCCCAGCCGTTTGGCTGCTTCGGCCTGCGTGCAGTCCCACAGGACCATCACATCCCGCAGGCCCTGCGCCTGCTCAAATGGGTTCAGGTCGGCCCGCTGCAAATTTTCGAGCAGGCCAAGCGCGGCGGTGCGCTGGTCGGTGAAGTTGCAGACGATGGATGGGATGGTCCCCATCTTCGCCAGCTTGCAGGCGCGGAGCCGCCGCTCCCCCGCGACCAGTTCATAGCCGCTGTCGGTCTTCCGCACCGTGATGGGCTGCAACAGACCGTTTTCCCGGATGCTCTGGGCCAGCCCCGCAAGCTCCTGCTCATCGAAGGTCGTGCGCGCCTGATACGGCGAGGGATGGATGTCTTCCACCGGGAGCTGCACGATCTTTCCAGCGGATCTTCTACGTTCAAACATAAGAATACCCCTTTCACCAAAGTATGCGCTCGTTTTCAACAATTTCTCAGGAAAAGGTGGAAAACAAGCCTCGTTCCATCCCCAGTGTACCAGAAAACAAAACACCCCGCCAGAAGTTTCGTTCGGCAGGGTGTTTCAATTTTATTTCGATATTTCGTTATTTCAGTGGCGATTTTGCAATTTTTCCACCATTTCTGGGGTACGCTGTCGGAGTTTGCGAAATCTTTTTGCAGAGGATGAGGGTGCGGGTGTCGCCGCCGGGCAGATGCAGAGTGCGGGTCTCCTGATACGCGCCGCCCAGCTTCCGGATGGCACCGCGGGCTGCCGCGAGTTCCTCCTCACCGGAAGCGCCCTTCATTGCCAGAAAACTGCCGCCGACCTTGACCAGCGGCAGGCAGTATTCGGCCAGCATCGGCAAAGCCGCCACCGCGCGGGCCGAAGCGAGGTCGAACTGTTCCCGCCAGCTCTTGCGGGCTGCTTCCTCAGCGCGTTCCTTGGCGAACTCCACCCCGGTCAGGCCCAGCTGGCCGCAGGCATATTTCAAAAACTCCACCCGCTTGCCGGTCGGCTCCATCAGGGTCAGTTCCAGTTCCGGTTTGTAGATCTTGGTCACGATGCCGGGGAAGCCTGCCCCTGCGCCGACGTCCACCATCTTCCCTGCCACTTCCGGCTGCGCGGCAAAGAGCAGGCTGTCGAGGAAGTGCTTGTCCTCGATGCCCTCCGGGTCGGTGATGGCGGTCAGATTGACCTTCTGGTTATACTCCACCAAAATCTCTGCAAAGGCGTCCAGCTGGTCGAGCTGGGTCCCGGTCAGCGCAATGTTCCATGTGGAACACTTTTCTTCCAGTCTGTTTTTGTCGATCATCGTTTGTTCCTTTTCGTTTCAGGTGTTTCGCGTGTTCGGACGGGTCATTCCCCGGTGAGCTTTACGTAGGTCGGCGCATGGTGGACTCTCCCTTTAGGAGAAGAGGCCTTGGCATTCTCTCTCAATCTTTCCGGGGGCCTGCGGCCAGCGCGATGCTGAGCTGCGCCACATCCGAGGGCGACACGCCGGGGATGCGCCCGGCCTGCCCCAGATTCTTCGGGCGGATGCGGGCCAGCTTCTCGCGGGCTTCCAGCGTCAGACCGGTCAGGGCCTCATAGGCGAAACCCTCCGGGATGAGCGTCTTTTCATGGCGGGCCACGTCGCGGATCATCCGATCCTGCCGGGCAATGTAGCCCGCATACTTGATCTCCGTCTCCAGCCGCTCGGCCAGCATGGGAGTGATCTCCTCCCCCCAGCCAATGACGCCCGCGAGGAGCGGATAGGAGATCTCCGGGCGGCGCAGCAGCTCTTCGGCGATGCCGCCCTCCGCTGCCGGGGCCAGACCCGCCGCTTCCATCGCGGCCCGCAGGTCGGCGGTGCGCAGATGCGTCTCGTGCAGGCGGCGGCGCTCTGCGTCCAGAATGGCCTGTGTGTGCTGGTATCTGGCCCAGCGGTCATCCTGCACCAACCCATAGTCCCGGCCGATGGGGGTCAGGCGCTGGTCGGCGTTGTCCTGCCGCAGGGTCAGCCGGTATTCGCTGCGGCTGGTCATCATGCGGTAAGGGTCCATGACGCCTTTGGTCACAAGGTCATCCACCAGCGTACCGAGGTAGCTCGTATGACGCGGCAGAATGAGCTGTTCTTTGCCCAGTGCATTGCGGGCGGCGTTCAGGCCGGCCAGCAGCCCCTGCGCAGCCGCTTCCTCGTAGCCGGAGGTGCCATTGAACTGCCCCGCACCGTACAGACCGCGGACGTTCTTGCTCTCCAGCGTTGCTTCCAGACTGGTCGGGTCCACACAGTCGTATTCGATGGCGTAGGCCGGACGCATGATCTCGATGTTCTCAAACCCTTTGATGCTCCGGTAGAAGGCGTTCTGCACATCTTCCGGCAGGCTGCTGGAAGCACCCTGTAAATACATCTCCTCGGTGTTCTCGCCGCAGGGCTCCACAAAGATGGGGTGGCGGTCCTTCCCTGCAAAGCGGACGACCTTATCCTCGATGGAGGGGCAGTAGCGCGGGCCGACGCCCTCGATCATGCCGCCGTAGAGCGGGCTGCGCTGGATGTTGTCCAGAATGATCCGGTGCGTCTCCGGGTTGGTGTAGGCGATCCAGCATTCCACCTTGTTGTGCATGGGCGCATCGGTCAGGAAGCTGAAGGGTTGCAGCTCATGGTCCGGGTCGCCGGGCTGGCATTCCAGCTGAGAGAAATCAATGCTGCGCCGGTGGACACGGGCCGGGGTGCCGGTCTTGAACCGGCGCAGCGGCAGGCCCGCCGCCTTCAGGCTCTCGGTCAGGGCATTGGCGGCGTGCATCCCGTCCGGGCCGGAGGCATACCACGCATCGCCCACAAAGATCTTGCCGCCGAGGTTGGTGCCCGTGGCGATGACCACACATTTGGCCCCATACTCGCCGTTCAGCTGGGTCACAACCCCCTTCACATGGCCGTCCTCCACCTCGATGGAGACGACCTCCGCCTGATGGATGGCCAGACCCGGCGTCAATTCCAGCGCATGTTTCATATATTCGTGGTAGCGCTTGCGGTCGGTCTGGACGCGCAGCGCATGGACCGCCGGGCCCTTGCCCTTGTTCAGCATCCGGCTCTGCAGATAGGTGGCGTCCGCCGCCAGGCCCATCACGCCGCCAAGAGCGTCCAATTCACGTACCAGCGTTCCTTTTGCGGTCCCGCCAATGCTGGGATTGCAGGGCATATTGCCGATGGCATCCAGGCTCATGGTGAACACCGCCGTCTTCGCGCCCAGCGTCGCAGCCGCATGGGCCGCTTCAATGCCCGCATGGCCTGCGCCGATCACAATGACGTCATAATCTCCTAAATGGTTCATTTTTACTTTCCCACACAAAATCGTTCAAATACTTCGTTGATGACCGCTTCCGACGCATTTTCGCCGGTCAGGTCACACAGGGCATCCAGTGCATCGTCCACGCAGACCGATACGGCATCCAGCCCGAACCCGCCCGCTGCGGCCTCCAGCGCACCGGCGACCGCTTCCCGCGCACGGGTGGCGGCGGCAAGCTGCCGCTGCCCCGAAAGGCTGGCAGCGTGGGGGTCGATCTGGTTCGTGCCCAGCAGCCGCGCCACCGCCGAGGCGATGAGCTTCCGTGCCCCCTCCTCCTGGCAGCAGACCGGCAGCACCATCGCGAAATAGGGCGCGATGACTTCCGCGTCGAACCGGGTCGGCTTGTCCTCCTTGTTGATGAGGGCAATGGCCGGGCGGCCCGCACACTTCCGGGCCAGCGCAAGGTCCTCCCGCGTCAGCGGCTCCGAACCGTCGAAGACGGCCAGCACCAGCCCGGCCTCGTCCAGCTTCTTCCAGCTGCGGCGGATGCCCTCGGCCTCGATGACGTCTTCGGTATCCCGCAGTCCGGCGGTGTCGAAGAGGTTCAGCCGGATGTCGCCCAGCCGGACGGCCTGTTCCACCACGTCGCGGGTCGTGCCCGCCACCGGGGTCACGATGGCCCGGTCGAACCCGGCCAGCAGGTTCAGCAGGGTGGATTTTCCCGCATTGGGTCGGCCCACGATGGCGCAGTCCACGCCTTCGCGCAGAACGGCCCCGGCATCGTAGTTCCGGATGAGGACATCCAGCTCGTCCTTCACGCTGCCCAGCACGGCTTGCAGATGGGTCTCGTCCAGCTCCGGCACATCTTCCTCCGGGAAATCCACCCACGCGGCCAGATGGGCCTGCAAGGCCGTCAGGGCATCTTTCTGGGCCGCTATCTTCCGGGCCAGCGCACCGTTCAGAGAGGCATTTGCCAGAGCAGCCCCCTGTCGGCCATCGGCGGAGATGATGTCCATGACGGCTTCGGCCTGGGTTAAATCGACCCGACCGTTCAGAAAGGCCCGCTTGGTAAATTCACCAGGCTCAGCTAATCGAGCGCCTTCTCGGATCACCAATTGCAGGATTTCATTGGTTACGGCAATCCCGCCGTGGGTATTGATCTCGATAATGTCCTCGCGGGTGAAGGTCTTCGGCGAGCGCATAGCCCCCACCATGACTTCGTCGAGAATCTCGTCCTTATCTGGATCTACGATATGACCGTAGTTGAGCGTGTGGCTAGCGACCTTGCTTAGATCTTTTCCCTTAAAGATTTTTTGTGCAATGGCAAAGCTGTCTGTTCCGCTCAAGCGGACGATCCCGATCGCCCCCTCACCGAGAGGAGTCGAGATGGCAGCAATGGTATCAAATTCTTTAGTAATCATGTCATTTCTCTTTTCCTGTAGATTCATCTCTATTCTATCGTAAAGTCAGCGGACGGGCAAGGTTTTGCTTTTAGAACTAAAAGATGGAAAGGTTTTCAAATAATTAGTGAAATCTCTTACAGAATATGCTATACTGTAATAGAATATAAAAGGAGGTCTATGATGGTAAACCTAAAAGAACAGGTAGGAATTAAAGCGGCTGAGTTTGTCAAAGACGGCATGATTGTCGGTCTCGGTACAGGGTCAACTGCTTATTATTTTGTGGCTGAATTGGGTCGTCGCATCAAAGAAGAAGGCTTGCAGATCACAGCTGTCACAACGTCGAGTGTGACCTATGATCAGGCTGAAAGTTTAGGCATCCCGCTCAAGGCTATCGACGATGTCGAAGTGGTCGATGTGACAGTGGATGGCGCAGATGAAGTGGATCCTCAATTAAACGGGATCAAAGGTGGCGGTGGTGCTCTCCTCATGGAAAAAATCGTCGCAACCAATTCAAAAGATTGCATTTGGATCGTGGATGAATCCAAACAAGTTGCAACTCTTGGTGCTTTCAAACTTCCAGTGGAAGTAGTGCAATACGGGGCTGAAAATCTTTTCCGTCATTTTGAGCAAAAAGGCTACCATCCTGCTTTCCGTCAGGCGGATGATCAACGATTTGTAACCGATCAAGGTAACTTTATCATTGACTTGGATCTCAAGGTGATCGAGGATGCAGAAGCTCTAGCTAATGAACTAGATCACACCGTCGGTGTTGTAGAGCACGGTTTATTCTTGAACATGATTTCAAAAGTGATTGTAGGGACACCAGATGGCCCTGTCATCATTGAAAAATAGGTTTCTCTAAAGAGAGGGGCCGGATCTATCAACGGCTCTCTTCTTATAGGGATATGGTATAATATAGCTAGTTTAATAAAGGAAAGAGGCAGTATATGTCAAAATTTAAACGCGTGCACTTAGTTGTGCTGGATTCAGTTGGGATCGGTGCTGCACCAGATGCCAATAACTTTGTCAATGCAGGTGTTCCAGATGGAGCATCTGATACATTGGGCCACATCTCTAAAACTGTCGGTTTGAATGTACCAAACATGGCCAAAATCGGTCTTGGAAATATTCCTCGTGAAGTACCATTGAAGACTGTGCCAGCTGAAAGCAATCCAACTGGGTATGCGACAAAATTGCAAGAAGTCTCTCTTGGGAAAGACACCATGACTGGTCACTGGGAAATCATGGGGCTCAACATTACAGAACCTTTTGATACCTTCTGGAATGGATTCCCAGAAGAAATTATTACAAAGATTGAAGAATTCTCAGGACGTAAGGTCATTCGTGAAGCTAACAAGCCTTATTCTGGTACAGCGGTCATCGATGACTTTGGACCACGTCAAATGGAAACTGGTGAGTTGATCATTTATACATCAGCAGACCCTGTCCTTCAAATCGCAGCTCACGAAGACATCATTCCTTTGGATGAACTCTACCGTATCTGTGAATACGCTCGTTCCATCACTTTGGAACGTCCAGCTCTTCTAGGCCGAATCATTGCTCGTCCTTATGTTGGGGAACCAGGCAATTTCACACGTACAGCCAACCGTCGTGACTTGGCTGTTTCACCATTTGCGCCAACTGTTTTGGACAAGTTGAACGAAGCAGGTATCGATACTTATGCAGTTGGTAAGATCAACGACATCTTTAACGGAGCTGGTATCAACCACGATATGGGACACAACAAATCAAATAGCCACGGTATGGATACCTTGATTAAGACCATGGGACTTCCTGAGTTCCAAGAAGGGTTCTCATTTACCAACTTGGTAGACTTTGATGCTCTTTACGGTCACCGTCGCAATGCTCACGGCTACCGCGATTGCTTGCACGAATTTGATGAACGCTTACCAGAAATCATTGCAGCTATGCGTGAAGATGACCTCTTGATGATCACAGCAGACCACGGGAATGACCCAACCTATGCTGGTACTGACCATACACGTGAATACATCCCATTCTTGGCTTATAGCCCATCCTTCAAGGGCAATGGCGTGATTCCAGTCGGCCATTTCTCTGATATCTCTGCGACAATTGCAGAGAACTTTGGTGTTGAGAAAGCCATGATCGGTGAAAGCTTCTTAGACAAATTGAACTAAGATGACACGCTTCGCTCTCCTCGTAAGAGGGATCAATGTTGGCGGGAAAAACAAGGTCGTGATGGCAGAGCTTCGAGAGGAGCTCCAAACGATCGGGCTGGATGAGGTAGAGACCTACATCAATAGTGGCAATATCTTCTTTGAATCTGCTGCTTCTAAAGTAGAATTGGTAGATTTGCTGGGACATTTCTTTTGTGATCACTACCCCTTTATCCAGTCTTTTTCTCTCTTTTCAGCTGAGGACTATGCGCAAGAACTCGCTGCTCTACCAGCCTGGTGGCAGGAGGATCTGGCCCGCAAGGATGTTCTCTTTTACACAGAAGGCCTCAATCAGGATGCTGTCTGGGAGCTGGTCTCCTCTTTTTCGCTCGGTGATGAAATCATCCATCGTGGGAATCTAGGGATCTACTGGGGCAAATACTCAGAAGAGACCTATACAAAGACCGCTTACCACAGACAAGTCCTCAAGATGCCGGATTACCGTCTGTTGACCATTCGCAATGCCAATACATTTGACAAAATTGGCCAATTTTTAAGGAAATCATAAAGGAGATATGCAATGACATTATTAGAAAAAATCAATGAAACAGCTGCTTTTTTGAAGGGCAAAGGAATGGAAGCACCTGAGTTTGGTTTGATCCTTGGATCAGGTCTTGGAGAACTGGCTGAAGAAATCGAAAATCCAGTCGTGGTAGACTACTCTGAAATTCCAAACTGGGGTCGTTCAACAGTTGTCGGCCATGCTGGTAAATTGGTCTACGGTGATCTTGCTGGACGCAAGGTTTTGGCCCTTCAAGGACGTTTCCACTTCTACGAAGGAAACCCATTGGAAGTTGTGACTTTCCCAGTTCGTGTCATGAAAGTTTTGGGCTGTGAAGGGGTTCTTGTTACAAATGCTGCTGGTGGTATCGGCTTTGGTCCTGGTACTTTGATGGCTATCACAGACCACATCAACATGACTGGTCAAAACCCATTGATCGGTGAAAACTTGGATGACTTTGGTCCACGTTTCCCTGATATGTCGAAAGCTTACACACCTGAATACCGTGAGACTGCTCATAAAGTGGCTGACAAATTGGGTATCAAGTTGGATGATGGGGTTTATATCGGTGTGACTGGTCCAACTTATGAAACTCCAGCTGAAATCCGTGCTT
>OGHM01001158.1_pt1 | contig 10736 bp, 8 predicted proteins | sample 1571531 | NCBI WGS metagenome assembly OGHM01 (sample SAMEA2582031, study PRJEB24529) | metagenome | biome: Human gut stool | place: China | collected 2011 | reverse complement strand
ATACGCTGCACAGAAGGTCTTATCGTCAATCCGCTTGACCTGACCGCCTTTGAACTTGCCCGCTGCTCTGGCGATTGCAATTCCCTCCCGCTGACGTTCCAGCAGATTCTCACGTTCAAACTCGTTGATGGCTGCAATCATCGTCAGCATTAGCTTTCCCGTGGGGGTGCTGGTATCAAGATTCTCTTTATTAGATACAAGATGCACCTTCTTAGCTTGCAGCTGTTCCACGATAGCAAGGAGGTCTTTCGTACTGCGGGCAAGGCGGCTAAAGTCATGGATATAAATGGTATCACCTTCGCGCATATAGTCGAGCATGGCTTCCAGTTGCGGGCGGTTCATGTTCTTGCCGCTGACCTTTTCCGTAAACCACTTGTCGATGCCGTGCTTCTTGAGGGCTTCAATCTGCCGCGCCTCGTTCTGTTCAGCGGTGGAAACTCGTACATAAGCAATGTGTGCCATACTGCAAGCCTGTCCTTTCATCCTGTGATTATCTCCACCCTTATTGTATCTCAATGTAAAAATTAAGTCAATGACTTTATTTACATTTTGAAAAACAAATCTAAAATAAAGTCTATTTTTACAACAACAGCGGCTTTTGGGATGTAATAGGCAAGTATACTCTGTTTTGACAAAATTCACACCACACAAAAAAGACCGCAAGCGGCTTTTGTTCCGTCTGCGGTCTTTTGCTTAGATTGTCTGCGGTCTTTTGCTTAGATTATTAAGTTACAATGCACGAGTCAAGTGAATACATATCCTTGCTTGCAAAGGTAAATGTAACAGCGAACTGTGTTCGGACTGTTGCACCGAATCCATTCTGAGCATCAACCCAACCACGAATAACCCATGTGTTGCCAGAGCATCCAATCGTGGCTTCTGTCACAGAACAGAACTTAGCTGTCGAAGGTGACTTCAGCTTATCTTTAACCGCTTTTTCAGCAATCGCAAACGCATCGCCTTTCGTGTGACCGTAACTGTCCTTATTGTTGGAAGTTGATGTTTTTCCAGACGTAGAACTAGAGCCACGATTTGATACGCTTAAATGCGTTTCAGAATGTTCATAATCATCATATATCGTATCGCTGTTCTTTTTCACTGTGTTTGAAGACGCATAAACAACATAAGTATCACCGCCAGAATAAATATCGCCTAATGAAACCCATTTTTTCTTACCAACTCTCAAATCGGCAGAATCAACAGCATCATCCATTTTTTGATATGTATTCAGCATTTGACGCGGTTTAAGCTGTCCCCAGTTTGAGCAAGTTATATCTGCATAATACCACTCGTACCCATCGAACTCAATATCTCTCAGTTCAACAGAAACATCCTCCAACGCATACGATTTTGCAATTTCAATAATTGTATTGACCGCATTTTCCTTTTGGGCACGTATTTTCTCATTGTTGGCATTGTTAACACGCCATGCGGTACCGCATCCAATAGCAAAGGTAAGAACTAGAAGTACTACAACCGTTTTCTTTTTGAAATGAATCCTAAGCTTTGGTCTCTTGGTTACTGCAACATTCAACCCTATTTCCGCAATTGCAGCTTTCAGCGCTTCTTCATCTGATTTCCGTATAGAATAGCTGTGTTCGGATTTTACGCCCTCGACTACTGTTGTAATCAACAATACTGCTGTGTTGCTTTTGACTTTAATTTTAGTTTTTTTGATTGTAGAATAGAAAATCCTATTGCCTACACCATCAACAATTGCATCTGCAATAAAGGTAAAATCCGGTGACGCACCTGTTCCTGTAAAATGATACTCCATTATGATTTCCTCTTATATTATAGGGACAGATTATCAGTAGCCCAGTTTTTCATGCACCGCCTGTGTTACAAGGTCTGCATTCATATTACCCTTTGTTTCTTTGTAGTTATCCATCTTCAGGAAATAATTCAAATTTGCATCAAACATATAAGTAGTTACGGTGTTGCCACCAAAGCCATTTTGAGCCGCTACATCTAAAGTGTAATTTCCATCGAACAGCTTATAAATAGCGTTAAATCGAACTGAAGCGGGATTTTTAAAATTACTCATAATCGGCAGAATATCGTTCACAAATTCCTTTTCATCTTTTGTCAACTGTTCATAAGCACTTTTGGGGACAACCTCAACCGCGCACTGGGCTGTCACCCCGTTATCTGTGGTTGCAATAATGGTAGTCTTTCCTTCAGACTGTGCTATCAGTTTTACTTCATCTACATCACGCACTTTTACGATAGTTTCATCTGCCGATGTCCATGTGATGCCGTAGTCGCTTGCATTCTGCGGGAGCAGGGTATATTTCACTGCAACGGTGTCACCATCTGTCACTTCGATAGTATCCGACGAGAAAATAATCTGTTCAATCGGGACAATCGAAACATTAAACGTATATTCCCCAACTGATTTTCCGTTCTCTTTGATTGCAACTTTAGTTTTGCCGGGTGCTTTAGCAGTCACTGTGCCATCATCCGCAACCTCGACAATTTCAGCGTCTGCGCTTTCCCACGTCAAATTTTCTTTGCCTTCTAATTTTTCATCTTCAATTTTGTATGTTTCGCCGTAGTTAATCTCCACACTTTTTGTGACTTTTCCGCACCCTGCAAGCAGTCCGGCACAAAGCACGATTGTTCCAATGGCTAAAAAAGCACGCTGTTTCATTTTCCTGTGATTCCTTTCTCATTTGAATTTCTCGCCAACACCGGGTTCCTGTGATAGCAGAACTCCGTATTCCAATTGTACGCTTTGCCTTGCTGATTGTCAACAAAACTATGCACTTTTGGATAATTTATTATCATCTTGTGTATAGTAAAGTAATTGCAGGGAGGCGAGAACATGATTTCGGACAACATCAAACGTCTAAGGGAGAATGCCGGACTTTCACAGTCTGCCCTTGCCCGAAAACTAGGAGTCACACGAGCCAGCGTCAACGCTTGGGAAATGGAACTTTCTGCACCAACGGCACAATACCTTGTAGCCCTTGCACAGCTATTTCATACGACAACCGATGATATTTTAGGCCTTGAATCAGAAGAGCAGATTGTTCTCCGGGACATGAATGAGCAGGAGAAGCGGCTGGTTTACGACTTGGTTTCTTACATTGCAGCCCGAAAAGAAATGGTGGGCTTTTCTGGTAAATCTAGCAAAAATAATCCATCTGAAAAGAGCCACGGGACAAAAGGCTCTGCTGTCAAGAAAATTTAATGTCAAGATATGAAAAAAGGCTGCTGCACTGGCATTTGACCATGTGCAACAGCCTTCTATTCATTCTTAGATTACATCTGTCCCGCCGGGCAGTTATGTTTCACTGGTAAGAAAAGACGCTCAACAGCCCGTTTTCCTTTAGTGTGCTGACAGGAACAATCCGCATTCTCTTTTGGCATTTGTCAGTATAAGAGTAGAACTTCACAAACTTAAAGCAGTTTTCCAAAGAAATCTCATTTTCTTTCAGCTTGCGAAAATGCACCATGTACAAGTTCCTATCAGCAGGACTTACAAAAATCAGGAAGTCGCATTGTGAATAATGATAGTAGCCCTCTCGTGTTTCTGTCTGCCCTGATTCCTTGTCTTTCAGATAGAACACATCTTCAAAGGCAATGTTCTGTGTTTCGGCTAACCGGGTATCTAGCTTGACTTCAATTTTGCTTGTGCGTCCGTCTTTCTGCACAATAAAGTCAATGTCATTTTGGTAATTATCCTGTTCTTCACTCACATCCTGTACCGTATAGCCCCTGTCTGTCAGATAGTCTTTTACAAGCTGCTCCGCCTGTTTTCCTTCCTTATTCTTCAAGACAAAGTAGCTACTGTGCATCTGGCTTACCTCCGCTTTGCTGTCTTTGTAATAGCAGTACGCCGCTTTTTCTGTAATCCATCCAGTGCAGCGTGGCTATCAAATCCTTCTCGCAAGTCGTTTGAATACAGGTTAGCATAATGCTGCGTCATGGTCAAGGTACTGTGTCCTAACACCTTTTGCAGCTTGAACACATTACCGCCAGACATACACCAGTTCTTTACAAAGGAGTGCCGCAACAGGTGAACACTGGTCTTTTCAACGCCACGGCTGCGATTGTAGCGGGCTTGACTGTGTTTCAGTGCATTTGTGGATAATGACTCATCGTAGAAAGAGGGGAACAGATACGCCGTTTCGTCTGCATCCTGCCGCCAAAGGGAAATATACTTCTTCAAACAACTTGCCAGTGCTTCCGACATGGGCAGCAGTTGAACGTGTTTATTCTTTAGATGCCGAAATGTAATCGTTCGGTCATCAAAAGATATATCCTGCATCTGCATTTCACAGACCGTTGCTTCTCGTGCCGCTGTTCCCAAAATAAAGTTGATGATAGCCCAACTGCGCCAGACAACAAAGCTGTCCTCACGTTTCGGCGGCTGAATCAGTGCATAAAGTTCTTCCTGCGTGTAAACGTCCTTGATGGTTTCTTGTGCCTTTACCATCTTGATTTTGAACGGTGCTATTTCGTCCTGCTCCATGCACCAGTAAAGGAACACTTTCACCGAACGGATATAGTGGTTAACGCTGTTTGCAGTCATTCCGCTATCCGTCAAAATGATGATTTTTGATCCATGACTTGGTGGCGATCTGAGTGACTACAAAGATAAATTTGATACACGGAAAGAAGAATGCCCATTCGTCTGAGGAGTTCTCAGGGGAGTAGGCATTTCTGCGCAAGTGGTTAATATAATTTCGATTATGATAATTCAAATTATATTAAGACGTTCCATGGGCTGTAACAGCTTCACCGCTTGGTTTTCAAAAACCACCTGTTGATAGCGGTATTACTTCTTCACAAATTGGTATACGCCATATTCTGGTGACGTCACCAATCCATGCTTGATAAGATTCTTGATAATAGAGGATGCACGAGATTTCTGAACGCCATATAGCTGTGCAACGTTTATGCTGCGGAACTGATATTGATACCGATATCTCTTGAAAAGTTCAAGCGTCCGTTCTTTTGTACTTGCAGTCAGCCTGGTATTATCCAGCCTTTTGCAAAGTTCACTCACTTCGGCATCCGTACTCATTCCGTGGAGCACTGTAGAAGTTTCCGCACTTTCCGCAGAGGTTTCCGCACTTTCCGCACCACTTTCCACACTTTCCATACTGACCTGTGCCGGAGTCGCTACACTTCTATTCGGCAGTGTGACGATAAAGAAATCCGAATCCGAGTAGAAAGTCGGCTTCTGGGCTACTTCCACATAAGAGTTCAGGATGCGGTCAATGCCGCTGCCACGGCGCTCCATAAAGCCAAGCCGTGAGAACACGTCTGAAATAACCTGATTGCGCCGCATAGACGGAATGTGCCGGATATCCATGTCCTGAACCCTGCGGCCATTCATCATACCGCCCGGTGAAGTGATCTCCAGTCGGTCATCGAACACTTCCACATGAATCTCCGAACCAAGAATCTGATAATTCCGATGAATCAGCGCATTGACCAGCACCTCACGAACGGCCTTATACGGATAGTCACTGCGTTCTTCACGGGTCATACCACGGATACTCCACGGGTTTTTGCTGTTGTTGCGAACAAAATCTTCCGCATTTTGCAGCAGCGTGATCAGACTTGCACCCTGAAATTCCTTGTCATCCAGAGCATCTTCTTCAATGCTGCCCTTGTAGTTGCCTTTCCAGCGGGTGCAGAAAATACGGGATTGTTTCAGAACGCCCTGATCGCAAAGCAGCAGGCCGCCATTCGTAATCTGTCCATCATCTGTTACCAATCCTGCGGAGGGCAAGTCTTTTTCGAGGTCGAAATCCTCTTTTTTCAGATTCTTAAACGTCGCGGCCAGCAGTGTAAAACTGACATCACCCACTCGATAAGAACTGGGCAGGGCATCAAAAGTCTGGTTCATGCCCTGCAAAATCAATTCGTTCAGTTCCCGTGAAGTGGCTTCTTCGGACTGGTCACCATGCCGCACATAGGCCGTATGGGAACCGTCAAAGGCATAATAATATGGATACGCCGGGCCGTCCTGTACTTCCAGATCAACGCAGGACTTGCCCTCTATTTCGACCTCCCGCACCCGATAGCGCGGCGTAGGGTCAATGCGGACTTTGATAAGTTCCGTCAATCTGCTTACCACAGCCTGCGGATTTTCCAATCCTACGACCTCGCGCGGCTCATTCTTTACGCCAAAAATCAAGTGTCCGCCCTCGGTATTGGCAAATGCCGACACGGATTTCAGCCAGCTGCGCGGCTTTTTCTCTTCAAGACGTTCCTTGTAATCCACATGGGAGGCTTCAATGTAATGGTCGAGGGGGAAAGGCATGGTATCACCTACTCGCTTTTTAATGTTTAGATTCATTATACCGTATTTTCAGTTCAAATTCAAAACTTTTATCGCGTTAACGAACGATTGAATTTTTAACGGGCAGATTGATTTTGTGAACATCTTAGAGTATCATTAGATCAAGCGGACGAATAAAATCCTATTTAGTCTGAGATTCTTCTTTGGTAGCTGCTTAGTTCTTTATAGACGTGGGGTGAATCTAAAATGTCAATGAAAGTTTCTTTCTTTAGAAAAGAACTTCGTGCCGATTATGAAAAAATACTATCGATCACTAGTTCAATCGTTTCATTTCTTCTGCTCTTCTACGATATACCCTCCGAACTGAAAATCAAATACTTTTTGTCTTTCGTTGGTGTGATGCTAATTGTTTATGTTCTAATGTGGTTTCATGCAAATCATATCCGACATGTCGAATTGTCCGTTAATAACTCCACTATCGAAATTTCAGCAGGCGATGTTTTTCAAAGCGAAGGCTTAAAAATCATTGCATTTAACGAATACTTTGATACCCAAGTAGATGAAAACATTATTTCTTCTCGAACGTTAAACGGACAGTTTATTAAAAAGTATGCCCATGATGTAGAGTCCTTAGATCATCTAATACAAGAGAATCAGCATGCTCAAGAGTGTAAGATTAACGTCAATCAGAATAGGCTGGTAGGAAAGCAAATCCAATATAAACTCGGAACGATTGTTCCAATGGATGACTTTTTTATACTTGCATTCTCAAAATTCGACAATCAAAATAGAGCATATTTGGAAATGAATGACTATACTGCATGCCTTATGAATATGTGGAACGAGTGCGATATTCATTATGGTGGAAGGTCTATTGTTCTTCCACTTTTGGGTTCTGGGATAACAAGATTTCACGGTTATGAAAATATAACCGATCAAGAACTTCTTGAAATTATTCTTTGGACTTTTAAAGTTAGTCGTATTCGTTTTCAATATCCTTCAAAAGCAAAAATTGTTTTAGCACAAAACAGTCTAGATAAAATCGATCTTTATAAAATAAAAAAGCTTTTCAAAAAATAATGAAGTCAGGAGATTAAAAATGGGACACAAGTGCTTTATAAGTTATAAAAAAGAGGATAAAACGTATAAAAATTATCTCGTCGAGTTATTTGCAGGTCAGGATGTTATCGATAAATCCTTGGATCGTATTATTGATAGTGAAGATGGCGACTACATAATGGAAACTATTCGAAACGACTATCTATCCGATTCAACTGTGACAATTTTCTTGATTGGCCAGCATTCTTCTGAAAATGAAGGAAATGATTATTGGGGACGGCCACGTAATTATTTCATTCAGCGAGAACTTCAGGCCTCTCTTTATAATGGAATCGGAAATACTCGTAATGGTGTACTAGGTATTGTATTACCTGAAATGTATGGTTCTATTTATAAAGGAAGTTCGCTCTGCAGTACTTGTGGTCAGTACCACGATTGCATTTTGTTAAATGATACAACTGTAATCCGCGAATTTTCTGCCAATTTTTATACCGAACCTCATGCTAGCTGTGCATGGACTTCTGATGAGGAATACTGCGTGATCGTGAAATGGTCCGATTTTATATCCAATCCAACTGCGTATATCGATAAAGCTTATGACAAGCGTTATAGCCCAATTGCATCTAAAATCCGAATTCGTAATCTTCGATAATTAAAAACTTCAGACTTATTGCAACGCCGCTCGTTCAAAAATCCACCATTCATCTTCCAATACATAGCACTGATTGGAACATGAATGGTGTTTTTTACAGTGCAGTTTCTTTCGATTCACATTGACCCTATCCAGCTTGTGGTGTCCGTGCACCCCATCATCTGGGCTCTACAGCAGGCTGATGCTTCAATGTCAACGATAGCTAATCTTGTCACTATCATCTAAAGCTATTGTACAACTTTACTACTTTGTTGCAAAGCATTTTTATCTCTAGCCTTGTTGCCCACCGAATCAAGTCGTGGTATAGTAATAATTGGAGTCGTTTGACCTTGAAGGTCGTTGCGGCATGAAACTTCCGATAATATTGATTATCTGGAAGTTTTCGGGATTCTATAATGCAGGAGGTTGTCTGTATGGCGGTGCTTTCAAAGAGTCAAATGTCCGAAGAAGATATTAAGTTCCATTACATCACACCCGCAATTACAGCAAAATGGGATAAGCAACATATCACGCTGGAAACAAAAATTACGGATGGCCGTATCAACCTCAAAGGTAACATTGTGGCCCGTGAAAAGCCGAAACGTGCAGACTATGTGCTTTACCTGAGCGCGAATAATCCGATTGCCATTGTTGAAGCAAAAGACAACAATCATACGGTTTCCCATGGATTGCAGCAGGCCATGACCTATGCGCAGATGTTGGATGTTCCGTTTGCCTTTAGCTCAAATGGGGATGGCTTTGCAGAACATGACTTCTTGACGGGCAAAGAACGCACCTTTGGACTTGACGAATTCCCAACAGAAAAAGAGCTGGTTGAGCGGTACAAAGCAGGTGCAAACGATGGAGCTGGTTTGACGGATGTGCAGGAGAAATTAATTGCACAGCCATATTACAGCAACCAAAACACTTACCCACCGCGCTATTACCAGCGCATTGCCATCAACCGCACGTTGGACGCGATTGCAAGAGGACAAAATCGGCTTTTACTGGTAATGGCAACTGGTACAGGTAAAACTTATACGGCATTTCAAATTGTATATCGTCTGCTCAAAAGCGGCTTAAAGAAAAAGATTCTCTATCTTGCGGACCGGAACAATCTTGTTGACCAGTCTATCCAACAGGACTTTGCGCCGCTGGAAAAGGTCATTCATAAGGTGAATTTTTCTAAAGACGACCCTCGCACGATTACTTCTTATGAGGTCTATTTTTCTCTCTATCAGCAGCTCGCTGGAAAGAACGAAGAACAAGACGAGAACGCTGAAAATGCACTCGATAAGCTGTCACAGCTCTTTAGCCCGGATTTCTTTGACCTGATTATTGTCGATGAGTGTCACCGTGGCTCGGCGAAGAAAGAAAGCAACTGGCGCAAAATTCTGGAATATTTTGCTTCTGCTACGCAAATCGGCATGACTGCTACGCCTAAAGAAACCAAATATGTTTCCAACATCGACTACTTTGGTGAACCCATCTATACTTACAGTCTGAAAGAAGGAATCGAGGACGGTTTTCTTGCACCTTTTAAGGTAATCAATGTTATGACTGATATTGGTGAGGGATGGCGTCCACGCAAGGGCCAGCGCGATATTTACGGAAATGAAATCGAAGATCGCATTTATACAAATAGCGATTACGACTACAACATTATTATAGAGGATCGTATCAATCAAGTTGCTGCTGAAATCACGCGATACTTGAAAAGCACTGACCGCATGGCTAAGACCATCGTATTTTGCCCAACCGAAGAAGCGGCAGAGCGTATGCGGATGGCGTTGGCAAACCAAAATGCCGACATGATGAAGCAGAATCCCGATTATGTTGTTCGCATTACAGGCAGTGATACTTATGGAAAGAGCAAGCTGGATTATTTTATCTCTGTTGGTTCAAAATATCCTGTTATTGCGACTACATCCAAGCTGCTCTCCACGGGCTCGGATTGCAAGATGACAAAGCTGATCGTCTTGGATGAAATGATTGGCTCTATGACAGAATTCAAGCAGATCATTGGCCGCGGGACCCGTCTGCGCGAAAAAGAAGGCAAGACCCATTTTGTTGTGATGGACTTCCGAAATGTGAGCCGCCTTTTTGCCGACCCGGATTGGGATGGCCCGATTGAAATGAACGAAGACTTCGATCCCGAAAAAGAGAACGATAAGCCCGTACCGAAAAAGGGCGCAGGAACATCTGACCCTCCCACGTCGCCAGATCCCAAGAAACCCAAACCAATCGTTGATAAAGATGGCTGCCGGGTGGAGATCATCTACAAAACGGTTTCTATTTATGATGCAGGCGGAAAGCTTCTCCGGCAGGAAAGCATTATTGACTACACAAAAGAGAATATCCGTGGCTCGTACGCTTCGCTGGACAATTTTATCCGTCAGTGGTCTGCTGAGGAAAAGAAAGAAAAAATCCGGGAACTTCTTCTGGAGCATGGCATTGACCTTGAAGCACTAAAGGCCGATCAGAACATGACGGATGTGGATGACTTTGACTTTATCTGCCATGTTGCGTTTGATAAAAAGCCTTTGACGCGCAGAGAACGAGCAGAAAATGTCAAAAAACGCGACTTTCTAGGCAAATACAGCGGTGCAGCAAGAGATGTTCTGGAAGCACTTCTGGACAAGTATATGAATACTGGCATTTATGAGATTGAGAAGACAGAAATTCTGCGGCTTGACCCGTTCCTGAAAATGGGCAAGCCTCAAAAGATTGCCTCTTACTTTGGCGGGAAAGACGGGTATCTGAAAGCTGTTAAGGAACTGGAAC
>OGHM01001156.1_pt1 | contig 10759 bp, 6 predicted proteins | sample 1571531 | NCBI WGS metagenome assembly OGHM01 (sample SAMEA2582031, study PRJEB24529) | metagenome | biome: Human gut stool | place: China | collected 2011 | reverse complement strand
GTTTATCCGAAACTCCGCCGTCCTTACAACCTCTACACTCCATACTGGATCGATGGTTTGACCGACGCGCAGAAGGAGAACACTTGGATTCAGCGCATCAACTACGACCCTGAGACTGAGGAGAAGTACAACAAGAGCGAACTTGAGCGTCTCGGCGCTTACAAGAACTTCGAGTGGCTTCGCAAACCGATGATTTGGGCTGAGGAGGCTGGCGTACGTTCTTCTTTGACCGGCAAATAATTGTTTAACACTAAACAGAATTTAAGTTATGAATTTGAAATATAAATTAGGAGCCACTGCTCTCGCTTTGATCGCAATGACATCGTGCGAGACCAACGACCCGTTAAGCGACATCATGGATGCAGGTCAGCCTGTGCCTACTGTCACTTGGTCGGTGGGCAGCACCGTGGCTGCGGCCGGCGACAGCATCGAGATTTCCGGTAAATACTACACCGACAAGAATCACACTCCCGACCACTCTGAGGTTTGGGAAACTGTGGTGCTCAAAGAAACAGCTGCCGCTACTGTAGGCTTGACTTCTTCTTTGAAGTACACTCAGACTGTAAACGTCAGCGACACTGTCCGCACGTCAATGACGGCTTCGTTCCCTCACTCCATGGCTACGTGGAACGGTCACGAATGGCAGCTTGACACTAAGATTCCTACTTCGCAGACTTTGAAATCTGTGACATGGGCTACTCCTGAAAAGTGGGATCAGAAGAAGTTTGATTCTTACTATCCTGCCGACTTCAAGCAGACTTTCACCGACAAGGTGATTGACTACCTGACTAAGGACAACACTTACTATTCCGACCTCCGCGGTGTGTATATCAACTACGATTTCACTGCAGAGCAGGTGCAGGGTGTGATTGCAAAATATCCGGCTCTCGACCAGACTGCCCTCAATTCTCTTGTTCCAGCTGAAGGCACTGAGAAGAGCGACGTTTGGTTTACCGACGCTACGGTTGTCGTTGGCAAATACTACACTGACATTGTCGACGGAAAGACTGTATATCACGAAGTGCCGACTGCCGACGCAACCGACCCTTCAAAGACCTACTACGACGTCTACAAGTCTTCGCCTTGGGTGTTCTGCCGCTATGACGACAACACTGGTGGCGTTGTCACTGCAGTGCGCGACGAGTATATGCCGGTGTTCAAGGATTTGATTTCGTTGATTCCTTTCACCGACTGGGTCTACAGCACTTCCGACAAGGTTTACAAAGTTGATTTCTCACGCAAATACAGCTTGAACCTTGTATTCAAGGTGTTTGACACCGAAGGTCACTGCGGTTACACAACCGGTGAGTCGGGCATCAAGCAAATTGAGCTTAACTAATTAAAACTGAAAAAGACAAATGAAAAGAATATTATTGAATATCAGCTTTATCGCAGCGTTGGTGATGATGGTGTCGTCGTGCGTCGACCCGGATCCTGACTACAAGGATTTCCCGTCGAAGGATGTGGACTTCACATACGCTGTGGCTCCAAGCGCCGACGGTCAGGTTCAATATGGTCAGGACTACTATGTGGTTTCCCACATCCAGTTCACCAACACTTCCTACAAGCAGGGCAATCCTTCTTGGGACTTCGGCGACGGTACAACATCAACAGAGAAGAATCCTGTGCACAAATTCGAAAAAGCCGGTACATATCAGGTGAAACTGACTATCGACGGCGTTGGCTCGCGCACATATCCTATCATGATCTACGACATCGCTCCGGTGCTGTCAATCCAAAGCCAGTCGGCTGAGGTTTTGTCAGTCAACGACGTTGACGTGGAGTTCAACATCTTCCTGCCTAACCCTGAAAACAAGAAGGTGAAATATGAATGGACATTCCCGGAAGGCGCTCTCGACGCTGAGGGCAACCCGTTGACAACTTTCGTCGGCTATGCCGATGAAAATGGCAAGGTGGACTATCCTGGCAAGGTGCACTTCAAGAACATCGGTTCGCAGCGCATCACGCTGAAGACCACTTTCGACATCGACGGTGAGAACCGCCAGCTTGAGGAAAGCTATGTAAACGTTCAAGTTGGTGCCGACAAGGAGTATCAGACTCTCTATTTCGCTACAGTGGGCGGCAACATCAAAGCGATGAAGATTATCCCTGATAGCGAACTTCCTGAGGGCACAAAGAACCTTCCGTTCGATATGGGCGTAAGCAGCGGCAACATGCCGTTCAACTTGGTGTACTATAAGGATGCTGACGGACAGGGATGGATTTATATCCTCGATGCCGGCAAGCAGTACACTTACGTGAACGATGCCGACGGCGTGCTCGGCGACGGTAAAATCAATGTGATGACTGTCGACGGCAAGTCTACAAACCTGTTTGTTACAAACGTTGGTCAGACTGCATTCAACGACCCGTTCTTCGGAACTGTCGATGGAAATGACTTGATCTACTCTGACCGTAACACCGGTTTGCGCAAAACTGCGCTCAACACCCGTGGCGGTAAGGAGAGCAGCACATACTTGGTGAAGAACGACCAGCTCGGTTACTACTCTCGCGGTCTTGCTTACGGTGCTATCAGCACAACTATCGAGAAGGACTCAAAGGGTATGTACTGGTGGGGTAAGTGCTACAACGGTAATGGTATCTATCGTTTCAAGTCCACTGACATTGTCAGCGACTACAAGACTGCCAAAGCTCCGTATGGTATAATCCTTAAGGACGTGAAGTTTAAAGCATTCACTATCGACGAGGCGCGCAAGTCTCTCTACGTTTGGCGTTGGGGCGACAGCGACGGATTCTATGTTTATCCATTGCCTGCCGACAATGAGACTGTCGACAAGAAAGGCTTCTTGAAAGGCCACGACTTCCTCATGATGGCTGATGCTATGAACTCTACAGCCGATGAGGGTGTATACTGCACGCAGATGGCTCTCGACAAGGAGACTGGTAACGTATACTTCGGCTTCAACAAGGCTGCCGCCGACAATTCGGCTTTTGCAACTGGCTTGAAATACTACGACTATGCCGCAGGCAAGATTGTCAGTGTGCCTGTCGATGCCGACAAGATCGTATGCAGATTCATCAATCCAAGCAAGACGAAACTGTTCTAACGGTTTCCTGACTGTATATAAAACATCAATAGCCGTTCCTTTTTGTTGTCAAGCAATAGGGGGACGGCTATTGCTTTAAAAAGAAGATACAAAACAACGAATATGATAAAGAAAATATTAATGACTGCAGCCGCTTCGGCGGTGTTGTTGTCGGCGGCGTTCCAGGCGCAGGCATTGAAGCGTGAGCAGAGAGCCACGTGGATGTCGGCGTATGTTGCCGACTGGCCGTCGAGCCCGATAACTGTCAACAATGCGGAGGCACTTAAAACAATTTGTCAAAACAACCTCGACTCGCTGCAGCGCAACAATTTCACTACGATTTATTACCATGCGCGTACAATGTGCGATGCTATGTACGACTCAAAGTATGAGCCGTGGTCAAGCTACGTTTCCAGCACACGCGGTGTGGCTCCGGCGTTCGACCCGATGGCATATCTTGTTGAGAATGCCCACAAACGTGGTATCGAGGTGTATGCATGGATGAACCCTTACCGCTACATCAACTCTACCTACAGCACGGGCTGGGGTAATGCCGGCGGCGACAAGAACTATGAGAACAGCCATCCTGACTGGTTGATAAAGTGGGAGAATAACGGAAGAACATGGACCATCCTCAATCCGGCTCTCCCGGAGGTGAAGCAGAGAATCATCGACGTGACAATCGACCTGATCAGCAAGTATGACGTCGACGGCGTGGTGTTTGACGACTATTTCTATCAGAACGGTCTTCCGGCAAGCTATGACGCTGCCGACTATGCTAAATACACTGCCGCTGGCGGCACAATGTCGCAATTGGACTGGCGTCGTGAGAATGTCAACGATATGGTGCGCCAGCTCTATGCGGCAATCAAGGCGGCAAAGCCTTGGGTGCGCTTCGGCATCGGCCCTGCAGGTGTGGCTGGAAAGCATGCCGACGATTATGGCCTCGAGCCATGCCCTGGCAACGACTGGCAGTATGACGGCATCTGCTCCGACCCGTTGGCGTGGCTTTCAGAAGGCACTATCGACTTTATCTCGCCGCAGGTGTACTGGCGAATCGGTTATTCGGCTGCCGACTATGCAAAAATCACCCCGTGGTGGTATAAGGCGGCTGCCAAATTCAACCGTCAGTGCTTCATCAGCCAGGACTTGAGCAACACGCAGGGCAGCAGCTGCCCGTTGTCGGAGTTCTACGACCAGATTACGATGACCCACACCAACGTGGTGGGCGAATGCCCGGGAATGGTCTATTTCCCGTGGAAATCGCTCTCTGCACGCCGCGAGCGCGTCGACGGCAAATGGTTGTCGCTGTTCCGCTATCTGCGCAACACGGTGTTCGACACGAAGCGCTCACTCCTGCCACAACTTGGGAAAAGGTGGCGTATCCTGGTTCAGTAAGCAATGTTGCCCGCAGCGGCCGCACCCTGACGTGGAACGGTCCGGACAATGTGCGTTTCACCGTCTATGCCGTGCCGTCGAACGTCGACAGCAAGCATTTCTATAAGGATGCGCAATATCTGATCGGCAATTCCTACAGCAAATCGTTCGAGATTCCTGTAGAGCTTCCGAAATATGAAGGTTTCGGCATCTCCGACGCCAACCTCGGCAACTACCGCTATGCCGTTGCCGTGCTCGACCGCTACGGCAACGAGTACAGCGCGGTGTTTGAAGGCGCTGCGGTCACGGCTTCTGAGAAGCCGGTGATGACATATCCTGTCAATGGCGAATTGGCTTCGAAGGGATTCCAGTTCAAGTGGAACGGTTCTGCCGAAGTGAGCGAAATAGCAATTGCAACCGATGCGGCTATGAAAAATGTAGTAGCTCGCTTCGAGGCAAACGGCAATGCTGCGTCGTCGGCTGGCATGTGCAACTTTGAGCCCGATGTGACATACTACTGGACTGTCACTGCCCGCGGCAACAACGCTACCGACACGGAAGCCGGCAAAGTGGAATCGTTCAAGGTCGACATCTTCCGCCTGATTTCGCCTGCCGACGGCAGCGAGAACGTGGAGCTGACTCCTACAATCTCGTGGTCGGATCTCGGCAAGGACACATCGTATCAGCTGCTCGTGAGCAGTCAGGAGAATTTCCAGAGCGTTGTGATTGATGAGACAACAACGGCTACATCGTTTGCCGTTCCGCAGTATGTGCTTTCAGCCGGCGTGAAATATTATGCCAAGGTTATCGCTACAGTGAACGGCGGAACGGAAACCACCGACGTCTTTGAATTTACAACAAAGGCGGCAAGCATACCTACTCCTACGTTTGTCACTCCGGCTGCCAGCGGCACCACACTCCATGCCGACCAGGTTGTCGCCGTGCAGCCTCAGGAGGGCGTGGCGTCGACCCACTTCGCAATCAGCGAGAAGGAGACATTCCCCGCACGTTCGTCCTACAACGGGACATATCCTGTGGGCACGTTCTGCACTCCGATGCTCAGCGACGTCAAGATGGTGTCAAAGAAGCTGGAGGACGGCAAGTCATACTTCCTGCGCGCGCAGTTCAACTACTACGTCGACGGTAAGCTGACAACGTCCGACTGGACTCCGGTTGTCTCATTCATCTACAATGCCACTCCGGTAGGCGGCGTGGACAGCGTTGCTGCCGATGGCATCATGATTGTCGACAATGTGCTTTCTGCAGGCGTGGCAGGTATGCCGGTGGCTGTGTTCGCCCTCGACGGCAAGCAGGTGCTCAATGCGGAAACCGACGCACAGGGCAATGCCGACTTGTCGGTTCTCGCTGGCGGGACATATCTTGTCAGCATCGTTGCCGATGGTGCGGTCAAGACAGTGAAGTTCGTTAGAAAATAGCAATCACTTGCAATAAGAGAGAGGAGCCGTGCCGGAATAGGCGCGGCTCCTCCTATATATACTTGGCTCTCTCTCTGCGACGGCTCGTCGCTCAGAACAGAAGGTGTCGGTCCGCAGGGCAGTGCCGCTGAGGAGTGAGTTGCTAATCTTTAAAGACATACTCGTCTTCTGTCACTCCGTTCACACGTAACAATGACAGAAACTCTTCTTCAAAAGAAGTACTCTGATGATGTTCTTCTTGGTTCTTTATATAGTTTGTGATTTTTTCAACCTCATAGTAGGAAACAGAAAACGAGGCATAGCCAACAGCCCATCCGTTGAAATACGGGAAAACACGGCTATGGGAGAGTTCTGCGCTGCTGCGTGACTTTACTCCTCTCACAAACTCAGAGATTGGCATAGATGGAGGTAGGTCTACAAGCATGTGCACATGGTTGCGGTAGGCATTTACGCGCCGGAGGTAGACTCTCGCTCGTTTGCAATACTCGAACAGAAACGTCAAAAGTATCCGTTTCTGATCTTCAGGGATTGTCAATTCGCTGCATTTGGTGCGAAAAACTATGTGTTGGAAATTTCGGGTGTAACTCATAAGACAAAAGTATTACTTATTGTCTTACATGCAAAATATATGCTTATATATTTCAGCGGCGGCGCTCACGCGGCGCAGTCGGTTGCACACCAGTCCCCCGACGATGTCGGGGGTTAACTGAAATCGTGACCGCTCACGCGGTCAAGTCTGCAACATCATCCAGAGCAGGGGTGTTGTTCCGCTCGCGCAGTCATGGAGCATCGACAAGAGCAGAGGTGCCGGTCCGCAGCGCGGTCAGTCTGCAGCATCGAGACCAGAGCGGCGGTGTTGGTCCGCAGCGCAGTCATGGAGTATCGACAAGAGCAGAGGTGCCGGTCCGCTCACGCGGTCAGTTGGCAGCGTTGACCAGAGCGGTGGTATTGTTCCGCTCACGCAGTCAGTCGGCAGCATCGAGACCAGAGCGGCGGTGTCTGTCCGCTCATGCGGTCAGTAGACGCGGTAAACAAAATTTAAGGAATTGATACAATTATTTTACTCGAAATACTTGCACCATCGGAAAGTTAGCACTACTTTAGCGGTGTGATTTGAAAGCCGTGCAATCGGCTTCAAAAACAAGCCTGAATAGAACGAAATTTTACTAACAAAAACTATTTAATTATGAAGAAACTTTTACTCTCTGCATCAATGTTGATGCTCGCAGGTGCTTCTGCATTTGCTGTAACTGATGGCCAGACTTATGAGTCTGTTGATGGCATCAATTGCGAAAACCTTTGGGTTTTTGACCGCTTCCACGCAGAAGAAGCTTACATGGGCAACCCTATTGCTAATAAAGACGCACGTACTGCAACTACAGATGGAACTATTGTTTATGTAGGCGTGAGCGGTGAAACTGCAACAATCGAGAAATTTGACCTTAAGACAGGTGCTTACCTCGGTTCTTTGGCATTGACTAAGGGCGGTGAGGCATTCAGTGGCAAGTTGGCTGTCAACCAAGTTGGTTTCGATGAGTACGGACATTTCTATGTTGCAACATTCAACCCTAACTCAAAGGGTGACGGACAATACGAGGTTTACACAGTTGACTTGACTACAGGTGCTATCACTTCGGTTGGCGACTTGTTGTTTGACGGTGGTCTTGGCCGCGTTGACTACTGCGACGTTATCGGTGACATTACAGGTGTTGAGGCTAAGGCAACACTTATGGCTGTTTCTTGTGCTGCTGACAACTTGAACGTATTCAAATGGGTACGCGAGAAAGGATCTGACGAATGGATGGGCGGTTGGACAGACCAGGCTACTTTCCAAGCAATCAAAGCTGGCGACACTTATCCTAATAATATCACAGGCTTCGGCGCTGCTTCTGTTGTGAAGATGGTTCGCGACGGTTCTAAGTCAGGTGAAATGTCAATGTTCTACATTGACGGCTTTACTTCTCTCCCAGCTCTCTATGGCTCAGACGGTGCTATGATTGACAATATTACCAATGCTGACTTGAAGAAAACTAACAAAGAAACAGGTGTTACAACAGGTACAGTTACTGAGCCGGCTAATGTTCCTGCTGACGGTCTTGGTCAGACTGCAGACGGTGGTACTCGCTACCACTCTCTCTTCTGCTTGCCACAGAAAGATGGTTCTGCACTTGTCTTGACTTTCAAATGCTTCAACGGTATGGGCGTTTATAAGATTACAAAGAAGGGTGAAGACAGCGTAGAAAGCAACGTAGTTGCAGCTGCAAACATCACAGTTAACGGTGACGTTATCGCTGTAAGCGAAGTAGCTGAGACTATCGAAGTGTTCAACGTAGCTGGTCAGAAAGTAGCTGAGGCTCGCAACGCATCTGAGGTTGCCGCTCCTGCAACAGGCGCTTACATCGTTAAGGCTGTCGTAGCTGGTGCTCCAGTTGTTAAGAAAGTTATCCTCTAATCCTTAGAGATAGCATATAGTAAAAAGCGCTCCCGCAAGGGGGCGCTTTTTGTGTATAGTGACAGCACACACCGGCACATCGTGCGCCATCGGGACATAGAGAAAGCCGTATCATCATCAGCTTTGATAGATGATACGGCTTTCTCTATGCGTTAAAAGTCAGCAGTGTGCAGCCGATTGCACAATCTCGCTCAGCGTAGGGTGAGAGTGCACGATGCCTTGCAGGTCGGCAATCGAGTCGCCGCGAGTAATCAACGCGCAAGCCTCCTGTACAAGGTCGGCGGCATGCGGACCATAGATGTGGCATCCCAATAGGCGTCCGTCGGCGGCGGCAATCAGTTTGCAGTAGCCGTCGGTCTCGCCGAGGCACACCGCCTTGCCGTTGGCGCGGAAAAACGCCTTTTTAGCCACATATTCGATGCCCTGCGCCTTGCAGTCGTCCTCCGTCAGTCCCACCATGCCCACTTCAGGCATAGTGAACACCGCCGCCGGAATCACGTCGAGCCTCAGGTTGTCGTCGACACCCATAATAGCGTCGAGCGCGCGGATGCCCTGGAACGTAGCCGCATGCGCAAGCATCATCAAACCGTTCACGTCGCCCACGGCATAGACGTGAGGCACGTTGGTCTGCATATTGCCGTCGACGGCGATGCCGCGAGGCGAGAACTCCACGCCGATGTCGGCGAGGTTGAGCGTGCCCACGTTGGCGCGTCTACCCACAGCCATCAGCACCTTGTCGGCAGTCACCGACTGTTCCTTACCCTTGCGTTCGTAAGCCACCGCCAGCCCGTCGCCCTCTTTGGCGATTGATTTCACGGCAGCCTGCGTCTCAATCTTTATGCCTCGCTTGCCCAGACTCTGGCGCAGTCGCTTTGCAAGGTCGCTGTCGAAATGCGGCAGCACCTCTTTGGCGTATTCAAGCACCGTCACCTCGCTGCCGAATGCGCTGAACACCGAAGCAAATTCCAGTCCGATTACGCCCGCACCCACTATGCATAGCCTTTGCGGCACGCTGTCGATGTCGAGCAGCTCGCGCGACGTCAGCACGCCCTCAAGCGTATTGCCGTCGATTGGCAGCATCGCCGACGACGAACCTGTGGCGATGATCACGTCTTTCGCCGTGACGCGTTCGCCGGCAGCCTCCACCGTCAGCGCGTCGACAAAACGCGCCTCTCCGCGGAGCAGATGGATGTTGGGGTTGGAAATGAGCGATTCCACTCCGTCGCGCAACTGCTTGACCACCGCGCGTTTGCGCTCCATCACGGCGGGAAAATCGAGTGTAAAGGCTACATCCTTGATTCCGAAAGCCTCAGCCTCCGCAAAATCGCTCACCATAGCGGCGGTGCGGCAGAGAGCCTTCGTGGGAATGCATCCCTCGTTAAGGCATGTGCCACCCACCTCGCCACGCTCAATCAGCGCCACGCTCAGTCCGCGGCGCGCGGCGAGCAGGGCGGTCTCATAACCGCCCGGACCCGCGCCGATTATAATCAGATCGGTTGTCAGCATTGTTGCAACTCTTTGAATGTCAGTATCGGATGCTTGGCAGCGGTAGTCTCGTCAAGACGGCGCACAGGAGTGGTCAGCGGAGCCTCGCGCAGAGCTTCCGGCTTTTCGACAGCCTCCTTCGCGATGCGGCGCATCACGTCGATAAACTCGTCGATCGTTTCCTTCGACTCCGTCTCGGTAGGCTCGATCATTATTGCCTGGTGGAAGAGCAGCGGGAAATAGATTGTCGGAGCGTGGAAGCCATAGTCAAGCAGACGCTTGGCAATGTCGAGCGTGGTTATGCCCGTCGACTTGTCGGCCAATCCGTCAAACACAAATTCGTGCTTGCAGACCGACGGGATAGGCAGTTTGTAGCAATCCTTGAGCGACTCTTTGATGTAGTTGGCGTTGAGTGTGGCCAACGGACCAGCCATGCGGATGTTCTGCTTGCCGAGCATCAGGATGTAGGCGTATGCGCGCATCAGCACACCGAAGTTGCCCATAAATCCCGATATGCGTCCGGCAGCCTCCGGCGTGCGCACAGTGTGGAGCAAGCCGTCGTCGCCGCGGCTCACCTTCAAGTCGGGCAGGCACTCAGCCAGATGCGCGGCAACGCCCACAGGACCAGAGCCTGGGCCTCCGCCTCCGTGAGGCGTGGAGAACGTCTTGTGCAGGTTAAGGTGCATGATGTCGAATCCCATGTCGCCCGGACGCACCTTGCCAAGCAGCGGGTTGAAGTTTGCGCCGTCGTAGTAGAGCAGTCCGCCGCAGGCGTGCACCATCTCCGCAATCTCCGGAATGCGTGTCTCAAACAAGCCGAGCGTGTTGGGGTTGGTCATCATGATGCCAGCCACGGTGTCGTCGAGCAGCGGACGCAGAGCGTCGATGTCGATAGTGCCGTCGTCGAGCGACTTCACCTCCACCACTTTAAGTCCGCACACAGCCGCGCGGGCAGGGTTGGT
>OGHM01001148.1_pt1 | contig 10839 bp, 8 predicted proteins | sample 1571531 | NCBI WGS metagenome assembly OGHM01 (sample SAMEA2582031, study PRJEB24529) | metagenome | biome: Human gut stool | place: China | collected 2011 | reverse complement strand
CAGATCGTTGGTGGTGTTGTTGATATAGTTGAACAGTAAGAACAGGCAAGCCACAAGGCTGATGCTAAAGAGCGAGGCTGTGAAGTTGCTGGTTCTGATGTATTCCTTGTTGAAAATCATCCATGTGGTGTCGCTCATGTTGAATACGTCGGCTGCCCAATAGATGGCCACGATAAACGACAAGACACTTCCTGCAGGAATCAGCACCTTGTTGATAAACCGGAAAATCCATTTGTCGGTAATAGGCTTCTGCTTCAGGTTCTTGCGCTCTGCATAGACTTCCATCCAGTCTTTCAGACAGGTGATGCTCAGAATACAGGTGAGTTGCATCATCCACCAGATGATGATCTGCACCGACAGCAGGGTGAAGCCTATCCATGAACAGAAGGTACTGGCGGCAAAGACACAGAGCGAGATGTAGGCATACATCTTGTCCTCTCTCGGTACCAGCTTACTGTGGCGCTTGATGACGTTTGCTTGCCACAGCGAACAGACGAGCAGGATAGGGGGAAAAATGAAGTTGACCAGGCTGTTGGGTATCAAGATGATTCGGAACGTGATGACGAGGAAGCCCACCAGCATCAGGGGAGAATAGATGCGGAAGGCGCTCTTTATCTGGTCGTTGCCCACGCGGAGCAAGAGTGAAATCAGAATCACGCCTATGAGCCATGCAAACTCTACGAGCAGGCCGCATGCCATGATAACGAAGTTCTGATGAGCTGTAATGCGTATGATGCCCAAGAGAATGGCAAAGGTCACGACCGTCATCGCCATAATGATGCAGGTACGTTTGGCCATGAAGTTGTCCTTGATGCTCTCAAAACTACCTCGTTTCACCAATTGTGTCACCACGATGCGGATGGTAAAAAGGTTGAGGGCAATAGAGACAATGCCATAAAAAATGATGATGCTGAAGAGGATGAAGATGATTCTCACGTCCCATTGTGACATCATGCCCGGAGCTGGTCTGTATTTCTCTGCCACCGATGTCTTGGCTTCCCTGTAATGGTTGCTTACATGCCGCAGGATAGTGAGATAGTTGTCGCCACCATTGTTAAAGATGCTGTTCTGTATCTCGGCATATCGTTGGTTGGCATAGTCGTTGAGCGACTTCAGTTTTCTCTCGGTTATGTCGTAGGCTCTTATATAGTCCTGCAACTGTTGCTGTCGCTCTATTAATTGTCGGCGGATGTTCACTGCCAAGGTGAGGTCTACGTTGCGGTTGAGTTGTGCCTCCTTGCTCATGAACATCGTATTCATGTTGTACAGATAGTTGATGAGCGAGTCAAATCGCGCAACCTCTATATTATTCTTGTTGATGAGTCCTCTGAACGGTGCCGCCTTCGACTTGAACTTATCAAACTGCTCAGTAGCTTCGTGGCAGGCGTATGTCAGGTCGAAGATGTAACCGTTGCGCTGTGAGTAGAGCATGATGGAGTTCTGGTCGGCTTGTGCCATGATAGTCATCAGTTCCTTGATGATTTGCTGCTGTTGCTGCTTGGCATATTCGTTCTGCTTCTCGAAGTCGAGATGATAGCTGGTCAGCTCAGTACGTAGCATAAAGAGCGTTGTGTCGAGGTTGGCCTCTTTGAGCACGGCATGGCTGGGCAGCAGGAATGCCACCCACATCAGGATGATTATCGATAATTTCTTCATATAGTCTTCTTTATTCGTCTGCAAAGTTAAGCAAAAATGAAGAAAGAAGCAAAAAGATAATTCCTTTTTTACGATTTTCGATACGATATGTTGTTTTTCCCGTTAAATTTATTACTTTTGCAGATACTATTTAACACTTAACATTTAAACACATTATATGACAACACTCATAGCTGACAGCGGAAGCACCAAGACAGATTGGGCACTTGTGGACGATGCTGGGCAAATTCTGTTCACCGGCAAGACACAGGGCATCAATCCTTTCCATCTCTCCGATGATGACATCTGGAAAATTCTGGCCGAGGAACTCACTTTACCTGAAGTACCGGCACGTGTGTTCTTTTATGGTAGCGGTGTTACCGAATCTATGAAGCCACGCATGGAACATCTACTGTTCCAACAATTTCCACAAGCAGAGGTTCATGCCGAGAGCGATTTGTTGGGTGCAGCCCGAGCCTTGTTGGGACGACGTTTAGGCATAGCCTGTATCTTAGGCACAGGCGCCAACAGCTGTCTGTATGATGGCGAACATATTCTTCTCAACACTCCTCCGCTGGGTTACATTCTTGGCGATGAGGGTAGTGGGGCTGTCTTGGGCAAGATGTTTCTCAATGGCATCTTCAAGGGTGCTCTGCCCGAGAGTCTGAAGCAGGAATATCTCTCTTGGTCGGGACTCGATTATCCCTCTATTATAAATAAGGTGTATCGTCAGCCTCTCGCCAACCGCTACTTGGCTTCCATCGCTCCTTTCATTTCTATGCAGATGAAAAGGGTAGAAGAGGCCGACGCCTCAGACAACAGTTGCCGGCATGCAGAAGTTTTGAGCCAGCACACAGAAACATTGCGTCTTCATGCCGAGGCTTTGCATCAAATGGTGGTCGAAGCCTTCGAACAGTTCTATCAGCGCAACATCACACCTTATCTTTCGTCTGTCGATTCTTCTCAAAACGCATCATCGCTCTCTGTTGCTTTTGTGGGAAGCATAGCCCACTACTTCGAGCAACCGCTTCGACAAGTCTTCGAACAACATCATCACCTTACAGTCTCTCAGATACTGAAGGCGCCCATGAAAGGGTTAGTGAGTTATCATCTACATTAAATGTTAATAAAGCTCAGATTATGGGCTTTTATTGTTAATATACCATGCAAAAATAACATTTCGTACATATCAAATTAACCAAATGATACACTGGGGTTTGTAAAAACACGCTAATTTTGCCATCGTACTGCTCTCAGCGTTGAGACCATCAAGAAGTTGGTGGAAAATAACAAGAAAACGCAGGGAACTAAGTAAAAGATGATAAAAAAAAGGGGATTCCGGCTTATTGTACGTATTATTAGCATTGAAGGTGAGAATCCCGCTTTTAAGGAAAAAAAATCGGGATACCTTCTTCTCGCCAACGGAAACGGAGGATGGGAAGAAGGTTCTCATGTATAAGACAATAACAAAAAACAAAATATCAATGGCAAGTGTAAAAGAAAAAATAGCGTATGCGCTGGGTGATGCCGCTGCTGGTGGCATCGTATGGAAGGTCATGTCTATCGCCTTTCCTTTGTTTTTCACCAATGTATTCGGCCTCACATTCGCTGATGCGGCAGTACTGATGTTGGTTGCTCGTATGTTTGATGTCGTGACTGATCCTCTGATGGGAAGTTTAGCCGATCGAACTCAGAGTCGTTGGGGAACTTATCGTCCCTGGCTTATCTTCGGAGCCATACCTTTCGGTCTTATTTTTGCCCTGCTGCTTTATACTCCCGACTTAGGTCCGATGGGCAAGCGAGTATATGCCTATACTTTATATTTGCTCATGATGGCAGTTTACACGATGGTCAATGTGCCTTATGGCTCACTGCTTGGTGTGATGACCGAAGATGACAACGAAAAGAACCATTTCTCATCTTTTCGTATGGTAGGAGCCTATGCTATGGGTTTTGCCACTCTGCTCTCATTCCCTTATCTGCAGAAAATGGTGGGTGGAAGTGATGCTCATCAGTATGCAGTCATAGGAGCCATGCTTGGTGTGGTGGCAGCTGTGATGACGCTTATCTGCGGACTCCTTACCAAGGAGCGACTCAAGCCCAAACGTGCAGAGAAGTTCTCTTTCCGTCAGTTTGCTGATCTTGTGCACAACAAGGCTTGGCTGTATATGACAGCTATTGCTGTATGTACTAATTTCTTCAATGGTTTCCGTTATGCAGTGGCTGGCTATATGTTTGAGTATTGTCTGCATGGCAATGTAACCATAGAAGGACTCATTATCAACTATACTGTGTTTATGGCATTCGGTGAGGTAACCTGTATGATCTTTGGTGGACTATCACCAGTCTTTACTAAGACTGTAGGTTCTAAGCGTATGGCCTTTTTCTGGTCAGCATTGTTGTGTCTTGTCCTTTCTATTGCTTTCTTCTTTATTCCTATGAGTCCTGATTATATCTGGGTGATGATAGCTTTGGTGATACTCACCTCCATAGGTATCGGTATCTATTCACCATTGATGTGGTCGATGTATGCTGATGTGGCTGATTATCATACTGAGCATTTCGGAACCTCAGCTACAGGATTGATATTCTCCTCGGGTACGATGTCGCAGAAGTTTGGTACCGCTATCTCTGGTTCACTCATCGCTCTTTTCTTGGGTTGGGCTGGAGCCAATATGATAACAGACAAGATGGGAAATACTGTCATCGATCCTACTTCCATCACCGACTCTGTGCTTATGATGGTTTGGTCGCTCTTCTCTCTCTTCCCTGCTGTTATTGCCTTCTTGCTGATGGTATTGTCGTATAAATTTCCTATTAAGAAATAAAACGATGAACGATATGATGAATTTGAAGCAAACCATGCAGGATGTTCTTGAGCAGAACATCCTGTAATATTGGATAGACCATAAAATAATTTAGGCTCACCCTGATTGATAGGGTGAGCCTGAATTGTATTATAACTTCTGAACATGTGAAACTTGAATGTTATAATCGTAACTTTTACCAAAATTTCTTTTGTTCTTCCGACCATTCGAAGCCTTGTGTTGCCATTTTGGCTTCCAGTTCTTTTCTGTCAACATTGAAGTGATAACAAATCTGGTCAAGTGTTTCGAATTCGTGATCTCGAAGCAGAAAATTAATGGCACTCACAAGCATGGGAATGTCATTGAGAGGTAATTTATCCATTTTCTTAAGTGTTTAATGTGTTGTGTCTAATGTTTATTTCAGTTCCTCTGACAGGAAGCGTGGAGTATATCCTTTCTTGCTCTTAGCCACTTTCTCGGGAGTGCCGGCACAAAGTAATGTTCCTCCGCCACGGCCTCCTTCGGGGCCCATGTCAATGATGTAGTCTGCCAATTTGATAACATCGAGATTATGCTCAATGATGATGACCGTGTTGCCGCGGTCTACCAATTTCTGCAGTACATTCATCAAGATACGAATATCTTCGAAGTGAAGGCCCGTGGTAGGCTCGTCAAGAATATAGAGTGTCTTGCCTGTGTCACGTTTTGACAACTCTGTAGCCAACTTGACTCGCTGACTCTCACCGCCTGAGAGGGTGGTGGAGCTTTGTCCTAATTTGATATATCCTAATCCTACGTCTTGTAAAGCCTTAATCTTCTGCAATATCTGTGGTACGGCCTCGAAGAACTCTACAGCCTGGTTGATGGTCATGTCGAGTACATCGGCGATACTCTTTCCTTTATAGCGAACCTCCAATGTCTCGCGGTTGTATCGTTTTCCGTGGCAAACCTCACAGGGAACGTACACATCCGGCAAGAAGTTCATTTCTATCGTCTTGTAACCATTGCCGCCACAGGCTTCGCATCGTCCACCTTTTACATTGAAGGAGAAACGCCCTGGTTTATATCCTCTTATCTTGGCCTCGGGCAGTCCTACGAAAAGCGAGCGTATGTCGCTGAACACGCCTGTATAGGTAGCTGGATTGCTGCGTGGGGTTCGTCCTATGGGGCTTTGGTCTACATTTACCACCTTGTCAATATTCTCGATACCCTCAATGCTGTCGTAAGGCATGGGCTGTTTGAGCGAGCGATAGAAGTGATGGGATAGGATGGGCTGCAGTGTCTCATTGATGAGTGTTGACTTGCCAGAACCGCTTACGCCTGTTACGACAATCAGATTGCCCAAAGGAAATTCTACGTCTACATTTTTCAGGTTGTTGCCCTTGGCACCATGTATGATGATGCTCTTTCCGTTACCCTTACGACGATGGGCAGGCAACTCGATAGCCATTTCGTGGTTGAGATATTGTGCAGTAATGGTATGGGTCTTGAGCATCTGTGCAGGAGTGCCCTGGAAGACCACCTCGCCTCCTTTGCGACCAGCCTTAGGACCGATATCTACAATATAGTCGGCAGCCAGCATCATGTCGCGGTCGTGCTCTACCACAATGACGGTATTGCCCAAGTCACGCAATTCTTTCAGACTGTTGATGAGTCTTTCGTTATCGCGTTGGTGAAGACCTATACTTGGCTCATCGAGGATATAGAGCACATTGACCAATTGGCTTCCAATCTGTGTGGCAAGACGTATACGCTGACTTTCACCTCCCGAGAGAGAAGCCGACTGACGGTTGAGTGACAGATAGTTGAGTCCTACGTCAAGAAGAAAGGTGACACGTGAGCGCAGTTCTTTGATAATCTCATGAGCCACTTTGGCCTTCATAGGTGGCAGGTGTGTCTCTACTTGGTCGAGCCAGTCGCGCAGTTCATCTATGTCGAGGTTAGCTACTTCTGATATGTTTTTGTCCCATATCCTAAAAGAGAGCGACTCGCGTTTGAGTCGTTGTCCCTTACATTCAGGACATACAACGGTGGATATAAACTGGTCAGCCCACTTCTTTCCAGCCGAGCTGTCGTCGTTCTCCATCACCATGCGCAGGTATTCGGTCACACCTTCGTAATCGCAGAAATAGTCGGAGGAGGTATGTACCTTCTCCTTGGCAATCTTTACCTTCTCGAGTGAGCCGTTCAGTATTTCCTGCATGGCATCGTCAGGAATATCCTTGATAGGTGTCTTTAGTTTGAGATCATACTTGTCGAGTACAGCCTCAATCTGCCAGAATATCATCTGATTCTTGTATTTGCCTAATGGAGCAATGCCACCTTCGTAGATGCTCAGGCTGTTGTCGGGAATCACCTTCTCCATGTCTATTTGGTCTACCTTGCCTAATCCCTTGCAGTGGGGGCAGGCACCTTCGGGCGAGTTGAATGAGAACATATTGGGCGCAGGATCCTGATATGCTATACCCGTGATGGGGTCCATAAGTCGCTTGGAGAAATTCTTTGCCTCGAGTGTGTCTTTGTCTATGACCATCACCATGCCTTCTCCCTGTTTCATAGCAGTAGCTACGCTTTTGCGCAATCGTTCCTCGTCTTCAGCTCTGACGGCAAGTTTGTCTATGACGACTTCTATGTTGTGATTCTTATATCGGTCGACCTTCATGCCTCGTGTGAGTTCGAGTATCTCTCCGTCTACGCGGATATTGAGATAGCCCTTGCGCCTCATGCTTTCGAAAAGTTCACGATAGTGTCCTTTGCGCTGTCGCACTAAAGGGGCAAGCAGGAAGATTCGTCTCCCTGCATAGTGGTTGAGTATCATATCGATGACTTGCTCCTCAGTGTATTTCACCATTTCCTCACCGCTCTGGTAGCTGTAGGCTGTTCCTGCACGAGCATATAGCAGACGCAGATAGTCGTATATTTCGGTTGTGGTACCTACCGTGGAACGTGGATTTTTGTTGGTGGTCTTCTGTTCGATACTGATGACAGGGCTAAGACCAGTAATCTTGTCTACATCGGGTCGCTCCATGCTGCCTAAGAAGTTACGGGCATAGGCAGAGAAAGTCTCTATATAGCGACGCTGACCTTCGGCGAATATTGTGTCGAAGGCCAAGGATGACTTGCCCGATCCTGATAGACCAGTGATGACGGTGAGTGAGTTGCGGGGAATCTCTACGTCTATATTCTTGAGGTTATGAACGCGGGCTCCCCACACATTTATCTTTTCTTCTTCTGATTGCATTATTGTCCTGAATTCGTTTGGTTTTCGATGTAACCTCTCAGCAGGTTGACATCACGCTTGATATTGTATTCTTTTCCATCGGCTCCTTTTGCCTTGACAAGGCAGAAGTAGACTCCATCCTTAACCGGCTTGCCCTTGTAGGTGCCATCCCAACCGTCGGCAGGGTCGCGCCATTCGAAAAGTTTTTGTCCCCAGCGGTTGAAGATGTAGCCATGAAACTCTATAAGACTCTGATATCCCGATTTGGCTTTATAGATGTCATTGATACCGTCTCCATTGGGACTGAAGGCATTGGGCATCTGTAGCTGACTTTCTGAGATGGTGACCGTAACGGGAGAATCGTCGGTGAGAAACTCCTGCACCTCGCCATCTTTCGTAAACTTTGCGTAGAGCACGATACGATGAGTTCCGCTCTGAGTAAACTCGAGTTCGGTGTCCTGCTCATACCTTATTATATAGGGAGTCTCCTCGGTATCGTGATAGATGCGCCATTCGTAATAGCCATCCCAGCCAGTCGTGTTCTCGGGGTTGGCCACACATGATGCTTTGACAGGGGCTGAGCCCGTATAGGCAAGGTCAGTACTTGTCTCTCCTTCACTGTTGGTGAACGTCACAACTGGATTGACGGTTGGATAGTCGTCTGCCCAGAGTGTTATGACCGGCACGAGGAGTGCCCATAACAGAAATGTGTATCGGGTGTTCAATCTCATATCTTAAATGTCGTTTTTGCCTTGTGAGGCGTTATTTTGTGCAAAGATACTAAAAAGATGAGACATGAATATGGCTGGTTGAGAGTTTTTTTGTATTTTTGCACATGAATAACCAAAATATCGACGTTATGAGACTAAAATTAAGATATCTGTTGCTCGTTTTGGGCTTGATGTTGAGTTCTGTCATGTTGGCGCAGAGCATTAAATGGCGCGACATCTATACGGTGAAGAAGAAGGATACCATCTTCAGTATTGCCAAGAAGTATGGATTGAGTCTGCCAGAACTGATGGATGCCAATCCAGAGATGAAACAGGAAGGATATGTATTGAAGAAGGGTGATACCCTCTTTATTCCTAACTAGAAAGACAAACAGGCGTTTCAGACAGTTGCTGCTGGTAAGAACGTGAAAGCTGCCCAGCAGGTAACTACTGCCCAAACCGCAAGTACTGTGAAGGTAGGGGTTATGTTGCCTCTTCATGATGTAGATGGCGATGGCAGACGAATGGTGGAGTATTATCGAGGCATCCTGATGGCTTGTGAAACATTGAAGCAGAAGGGCATTTCTACAGATATACATGCCTGGAACGTGCCTATTGATGCCGATATCCGTACCACGCTTTTACAGGAAGGTGCCAACAAGTGCGATGTGATATTCGGCCCTCTCTATTCCAAGCAGGTGAGTGCGTTGGCAGGATTCTGTAAGACCTATGGCATCAAGATGGTGATACCTTTCTCAATAACTGGCGATGATGTGGAGCGCAATAAGGAAATATTCCAAGTATATCAGAGCCCGGAGCAGCTCAACGAGGCTACTATCCAGGCTTTCCTGAAACGTTTCCCAAGTGCCCATCCCATCTTCGTAGACTGTAATGACAGTACTTCACGTAAGGGAAACTTCACTTTCGGGCTTCGTAAAGAACTGGAACGCAGAAAGATAAACTACAGCATTACCAATGTGAACAGCTCTATCGATCAGTTTGCCAAGGCTTTTGCCCCTTCAGTCCGCAATGTGGTGGTACTCAATACTGGACGTTCGCCACAGCTTACAGCCGTACTCAACAAGTTGGATGAACTGGATGCTAAATATCCAGGAGCCGTGGTGTCGCTCTTCGGTTATACAGAGTGGCTGATGTATGCCAAGTACAATCTCGACCGTTTCTATAAGTACGATACATACATTCCTTCTACTTTCTACTATAATGCCAACTCTGCACGTACTTTGCAGTTGGAGCGCAACTACAGCCGGTGGTTCCATGTGCCAATGATGATAGCACAGCCAAGCTTTGCTCTGACGGGTTACGACCATGCTATGTACTTCATACAGGGCATCAAGAAACAAGGTAGAAACTTTGTAGGAACTGGCAGTATAGTGGGTGAGCTGCCTGTGCAGACTCCACTTCGTTTCGTAAAAACTGCCAAGGGAGGTTATCGCAATCAGTTGTTGCAGTTGATACACTATACCTTCAATAGACAGATTGAGGCTGTGACATATTGATGAAGTTGCTTGTTGGCAAGTGAAAATAGACATGAACAGAAGAAATAAAGACAAATGAACATAAAACATATAATAGCGGTTGTGGCACTGAGTGTCTGCAGTCTTACAACGGTTCAGGCACAGATAGGCGAGCATCGTAGCGATTTTGCCATAGGTGCAAATGGTGGCTATGTGCTCAGCAAGGTGGGCTTTACTCCTACGGTGCAGCAAAAACAGCATGGCGGTATAACGGGCGGAGTGTCTTTGCGCTACGTATGCGAAAAATACTTCAAGACCATTTGCTCGGTTTATGCCGAGGTGAATTATGCCAAGGTGGGATGGACAGAAGACATACTTGACATAGAAAACAATGCCGTGCTAATCAGTGGAACGGGTGAGGCGCTGAAATATCAGCGTGATATTACTTATATACAGATACCAGTCTTTGCTCATCTGGCATGGGGAAGGGAGGAGCGTGGCTTCAACTTCTTTGTCAATTTAGGCCCGCAGATCGGAATTTATCTGAATGAAAGTACCACGACCAACTTCGATGAGACAACACCAACCGAAAACGACCGGGTAAGCAATATCACTGCTCAGTACGATATGCCTGTAGAAAAGAAACTCGATTATGGAATCGCTGCAGGTGCTGGTATGGAATACAGTATTCCCAAGGTGGGACATTTCCTGCTCGAAGGCCGTTACTATTATGGTTTAGGCAATATCTATGGTTCTTCCAAGAAGGATTACTTCGGAAAAAGTAACTTCGGTCAGATAGTTGTAAAGGCTTCTTATCTCTTTGATATCACTCGTACCAAGAACGTGAAGAGAAAGTAACTTTCTATTGTCGGAAAGCAGCTCTTAAGTGTTACTTTAAGGGCAGAACAATCCTTCTGGTGATGGTTATGGAAAAATTAGTAATAATATAAAATGAGTACAACAGAAAAAATTCAGATGAAATTGAGCGACTC
>OGHM01001143.1_pt1 | contig 10872 bp, 10 predicted proteins | sample 1571531 | NCBI WGS metagenome assembly OGHM01 (sample SAMEA2582031, study PRJEB24529) | metagenome | biome: Human gut stool | place: China | collected 2011 | reverse complement strand
GGATATTATCTATTTCTTCTGACGTTAAACCCAGATCATATTTTAAAACCTTTGATAGAGATGGTAACCAGAACGTATTAAATCTTCTAAAAATAAAAATAGGTTTATTTTTAGAAGTTAGTATATGATTGACTACTCGCCAAATAATAATTCTTGCACTTAACAAGCTGACCTTCGAATCGGAATTGACCAGTTGATTTGTAAAATTTCCTTCTCCTCGAGGGCCACTAATATAATTTGGATTCTGACTTCTAAAAGGAAATGCTTCAATATTAGCTATTTTCTTCGATATTATTTCTAAGTACTCCCATTCATCAACATCAAGCGTTTGTATCAGTTTTTTTAGAGATCCTTTCTTGTCTAAAGACTCCATTAAAAAATGTGGTAAATAATGACTTAAATAATAACCATTTTCTTTCAACTTACTTTTTCTTACGATTTTTAACTCATTATAGAGAATACTACTAGTATCCTCAACATCCACAATATGCTTCTTCAAATATTGATCATCCTTCAATAAATTCTCATCCGAATCAATAATTTTTAGAGAATCATCTTTGGTTTCTAATTCTCTTGCATTTTTGTAATATGTGAGAATACCACTTGATCGATTTGTTTTGACCTTTGCAATATTAGGATTAACTAAACAAAGAAAGAGTGTTGCTTCATCAATATTTCCTCTTATATGATTTGGAATACCATATCTAATACTCTTTTCAGTACTATTGGGCAAATTTTCCTCAATATTTAACCAAGAAAATGTAGTACTGTCATTTTTCAAAGACTTAAAAAAATTTTCAATTAGCAGATCTACATTTTTGTCAACCCACGGACTATATATCTGAAATAGTTTAGAAGAACTCTCAATTACACCCAATTTCCCAATGTACGTATTGGCTAATTTACATAAACTCTTTTTTTCACTGTAAAGTTGTTCTCTTGCTGTTCTCATTTGTAACTTACGTCTATTCCTCACATTTTTTATCCTCTTTCTATTGATTTCATTATAACACTAAATATTAGCAAATTACGTATCTTTTAAAAAATTCATGAATCCATTGTAACCATTTCCATCATACTATTTTGTAAAACTTTCCGAAAAACAAGTGTTTTCCTGAAAATTTTGGATTTGAAACGATGAATATGCAAAAACAACCGGAAAAGAAACAGTTCCCAACTAGTTCTTCTCTGGTTGTTTTTTATAAATCATACATAAAATAAACTTTTCTAAAAAGAAAACCGGATGACTCTTTTAAAAATCTAATATATATTAATGATTAGTTCACTATCTATACTGATCTAACATATTGTTGATTGTTTGCTTTAAATCATCTACTAATTTTTGAGGTTTAGTGATCACCAAACTATCTCCCTGACTTAGTAACCACCTTTTCAGACCTGGAGTATATTGGGTTTCAATCTCCATAACTGTCTGATTTTCTTCTTGGCTTAAAATTCTTGTATTGGGAAATTGATCGAGAACAATAGATGGATCATTATTAAACTTGAGCCTGATTTTTATGAGAGATCCTGAAAATGCATCAACTTTTATGTTTCTCACATCTCCATCACGAAACTTATTGCGATGGGGTATGTTTGGTTTCTTACTATCGCTTAATTTCCATCTTTTGATACGATCAATTTTAAACGTTGTATATGTCTCATGCTTAAGGTGATATGCAACTAAATAGAAATAGTGAAAATCATAATACATTGAGACTGGGAAAACGATGTGCTTTTTTACAACATCCGTATAGGGACTTTTATATTCTAATTCAATTACTTGTTCATAAATAATCTTTTCTGAGAGCTCCCATGTTTTAAGTATACGATCTTGCTTGTCAGAGATCGGCTCGTAATTTAATTTTTCGCTAGCTATAACTGATTCGATTAATTTTTTATCATCTATTGAGAGTGTGTTTAATAAACTATTTATCACTCTATTAAATTCATTTTTATTTAATGCTCTGTTTTCCAACAATATTTTAGATATAAACAGTACTTCTTGCTTTTCTATAGTTGATGGTCGATCTATTGAATATTTTTTTATATCTCTATTGTAAACAAGATTACCTAAAATACTTGAATGAACAGACACAAAATATCTCAAAAATGATAAATCTCTTTGTATTGTTCGTTCATTAACTTCAAATTCATCTGCTAGAGATTTCTTTTGTAATTTCTCTCCAAAAAACAAACGTAAAAATATATTAAGAATTCTTCCTTGATCATTCATATTGATTACCCCACATATTAAAAATTATAACATACTAACAAACCTTACAAAATTTGTTTTTTACAATCTTGACAATTAAAAAGGACAAATATTGTCTATCTGATCTGATATAATTAACACATAGTGAGTTTCTCACTAATGCTTTTAGAAAAAATTTAATTAATATTTTACCTTTACTTAAGGAGTTTGGATCATGGAAGAAATGCAAATTGTTTATCAAGGACAACATCAATCTTTTGAATCTTTATCATATATTGTATTCGATATAGAAACAACCGGATTAAATGCCACTAAAGATGAACTTATTCAAATTAGCGCCGTAAAAATTGAAAAGGGAGAGAAAATTGATAGTTTCAATGAGTATATTACTCCTTCTCAACCTCTCAGTGATTTTATAAAAAAAATTACCAATATTACAGATGAAGATATAATGAATTCAAAATCATTACCAGAAGTACTACAAGACTTTTTAGATTTTGTTCAAGATAGTGTACTTATTGCTCACAATATAACTTTTGAAATGAAGTTTCTTCAAGAAAAACTAAAAAATTTTCATTACCTGCCATTAGAAAATACGTATATCGATTCTCTGGAACTCGCTCACCGTATTTATCCAGATAGAAAAAGGTATGGGCTTGTGTCACTGATCCGAGATTTTTTGAACAGTGAAGACTATAGTGGCCAAGGTTGTTTGGCAGGTGTAAACGCGCTTTGCAAACTGTTTCCTATCATGTTAAACGAAACCCTAGCCAAATATAATTTTAAAGAAATTGAACAACTAAATGATTTACCCGTAAAAAATCTATCTATATAAAAAATGTAATTCTAGAGTTTTTTATCTTTTGTCTTTGAAAAATTCCCTACATTGACAATACTTGCACTAGGTAAATTATAGATTTTATTTAGGAGAAAATAGATTATTATGAAAAAACAAACTATTGTTTATTGTTATAGGATGACCCATGATTATGGTATAAATCCTTGTGTTTTTACTGAAAATTATGATAAAACACCTCAGCTTCTAAGTGAAGGTGGTTGTATGCAGCAGTTAAGAAGAAACATTAAGAAGAACTGGGCCGATAAAATTAATAATAATGAAGTGGATGCATACATAATGGCGATAGCTGGCCATTCGAAAGATGGTCAACAGTGGAAAGATGACCAAGGCACCTTTATTACCCCCAAATACAATCATTTAATTTTTGTGGCTAAAATTAGTGAAATTATGACTATGGGAGAATATTTAAGATCTCCAAAGTCAGAAAATCGGCGGGATTCGTATACTTATCAATGGATGATTGAGCATGATGGATTGCATAATACTCATTTTATGAATGAGGTGGTTATTCTCGCAGACCGTTTTAGCTATTTTGGAAAATCTCCTCTTGAAATACCTAAGGAAATCCTTTCCTTTTTTCCTATGGGAAGCCGAGCTAGACTAAATGGCAAACCATTTCCGCGATGGAATGCAAAAAATGGTTTTTATAATTCAAATGATCGATTTATGGATACTCTAGAGTTAGCAAATTTTGCTGAGAATTTACTAGGATCACAAAACAAAATTATTGATTTACCATACCATCCATTCTACATAAAAGGAAATAAACTATGAAAATTATTTTATCTAGAAAAGGGTTTGATTCATCTAATGGAGGAATTCCAAGCCCAATCTTACCTGACGGAACCTTATTATCATTACCAATACCTGGGAAGTTTGATAACTTATCTTTTGATGACTTAAACTATAACGGGGTTAGTTTCTCAAATATTTTAAGACAATTGAGAGGAACTGAAGATAAGACTAATCATTATAACTGCCATCTTGACCCTGATATAAGAGAAGGTCTGAGAAATGTGCCTGTCTCTGACTGGAAACCTGCATTTGGACAGATTAATAGTTCGCAAGGTTTACTACGAAACCAAAATGTTGCGGTTGGGGATCTTTTCCTATTTTTTGGTTGGTTTAGACAAACCGAAGGAGATATTCAGAATGGAACACTACATTTTAAAAAAGGTTCACCTGATTTAAATATTATTTATGGTTATTTGCAAATTGGTGATCTAACAAATAATCAAGATATATTGAAAAAAAGTTATTCTTTTCATCCTCACTCTAACAATCATCTGATCAATGCTAAATCAAATATGTTGTATATGCCCAGTGATAAATTAGCATTTTCATCTAATTATAAAGGTTATGGAACATTTGATTTTGATGAGAAGAGGGTATTAACCATGAGAGGAAAAAGCCGGAGTGTTTGGAAAGAAATCCCTGCATTAAGGCCTGAAAATCTATGTGGTAATCATAGAAATTCTGCTAAAAACGAGGGAATACAATATTCTGGAATATGGCAGGAAAAAGTATTAGTGGAGAACAAAATCTCAACTAATTGGGCAAAAAGTCTATTTTCGTAATTGGAAGGCAAATTAATGCATATTCTAGACATTCCAGCAAGAGGAAACATCTACCAAACTGTTGACCTGAATTGCTATCGGCATAAGAGCGTATTCTTATGAAAACAAGCAAAAACAACCGGAAAAGAAACAGTTCCCAACTAGTTCTTCTCTGGTTGTTTTTCATACTAACGATTTTTCCGACTTAATTGATAAGAGTACATCACAGGGATAAACACAATGGCGAGGATGACCAGCACCAATACATAAGAAAGCGCGAATTGAAGGCCTGCTTCAAGTAGAAGAATCAAACCTCCGAGGACCCACAACTTCCCTGCCAAGCGATGGGTTTTGTGCCAGTTATCTTCACTCTGTAAGGTCCAAGGCAGACGGATTCCAACCGTGTGATTCACTTTCAACTTAGGCATGTAATTGCCCATGATCACAAAGATAAGACCCAGCAACACCGAAACAAAAACAGATGGATTGGTAGTAGATCCAAGCGCCTTGCTATAGATGAGATAGGAGATACTTAAGGAAACGATTGGGGTCAACCAGTAAATCGCTCTGATCATTTTTTCATTCATAGCGCTATTCTTAGAATCGCGACCGATCATAAAGATCATAAACAGATGCACCATGAGATCGAAAATAGGAAGACCAAACACAACCAGGGGTTTCGATTGGAAGTTATTGGGCTGGCCAGCAAAATTGAAGTGAATCGGGATTTGGTTAGGTAATTGCGACCAAATCATCAGCCCCCAAAGCATGGGGAAAAGGATCACCATAGAAGTTAATAGCAATAGTTTTTTATTCGTTTTCATCAGTAGAGTCTCCTTTCAAATCAACGAGCCAGACCATTAAATCCTCCAAGACAGAAGTATTGAGTTCATAGTAGATAAAATTCTTCTCTTTTTCCTCTCGAATTAAATCTGCCTGCTTGAGGAGGTTTAAATGATGGGAAATGGTCGCTCCTGCTACATCAAAGTGGCCAGCGATATCACCAGCAGATAACTTCCCCGCCTTTAGCAGTTCTAAGATACTTCTTCTTATCGGATTCGATAAAGCTTTAAATGTTTGCGCAAAATTCATTCTCTATCTCCTCTAATCTATTTAGATATCTTTCTAAATAGATTCTAGTACTTTCGGATGGGTTTGTCAACTCTATTTAGAAAAAAATCTAAATAGAGTCTGTTGTAAAAAAATTATCAGACCTAAGACCGATTCTTATAGACCGTGTCTTTTCTTAAGTTTTCTTTAAGAAATGAGCCTTATAATAAAACCATCAAATGAAGACCTCCTAACTTTGTTTGATAGAAAATCCTAAACTTTTTCATAATAATCTCCCTATAAGAGCCACCAAAACCGGTGGCTTTTTTCTACGTACCTTAGTGAGTCAAGTCCAGTAGGGGCGTAGACGAACTTAGGTACGTTGACGCAGTTCGAACGACAGTGAGAACTACGATCCTTAATACGTTAGTGAACTTGAGTACATGGATGCCGTGCGGAACTACTTTTTACAGGACAACAAAATAATCTCCACGAGAGCTCTGATTTTCGATCATGACTCTTGGGAGGTTTTTTCATCTTTTATCTTTTTGACATCACATATCTTTGTGGATGCGATAAGTATTGTAAGCAGTGACTACATTAGCAACGGCACTGACCCTTGAGCTACGTGCGATATCGGCTTGTAGGGCATTGGCCTCCTCTTGCAGATTCACTTGCGTTTCTTGGAATTGTTGCATTTCAAGCAGATTGTAGGCTTCAGGCAAGGTAGAGGCACGGCCTTCTGCGATTAAGTTATATAGTCGGAAGAGGTCGTGGTAATTATAAAATTTTTGTGGGAAACCTTGCATCCCTTGTTGGTAGGCTGGTTGGCTGATTTCCTGGTTATAAAGGGCCTGGGCATTGGCAAGAGCCTGCTTGGCTGGGGCTACAAATACAAAATATTTGATCGCAATCAACCCACCCATCAATCCGAGCATCAGTAGAAAACCGTGCATCAGGTGACTTTGTTCTAAGAGAAAAATCGTAAAGGCAAAAAGAAGATTGAGGGCCAGTGTGACCGTGATTGGCCCATTGAGTCTCTTCGCTGCTTTATTTAATCGGTTTTGTTGGCGCTGAACTTCATCCCAAGCAACTGCTGCAGGGGCTGTTAGCACGCGCTTTTCATCTAATAGCTGTAAAATTTCTTGTGTCGTCATTGTAAATCTCCTTTTGTTATAAGCGTATCTTCTAGAATTGACCTTATTTTATCAAAAATCTCTCCCTAAAAAAGGGCCATGTAAACTATAGTTTCATTTTTCTTAAAAATCGAATAATTTCTAGTTTTTTTGTTAAAAATTAAACTCTGAGTTTAATTCCATCCCTTTTTGAGGTATACTAATGGTATGCTAATTGAAAGGAAGCCCCCCTATGTCCTCATCTTCTCCATTTGGTCCAACATTTCGTAAGATTCGTGAAGCACGCGGTCTTTCTCTAAAAGAAGTCGCTGCAGACATTGTCTCTCCTCAGTTCCTCAGCCAATTTGAGCGTTCTCAAAAAGGAGTAACCATCGAGACATTCTCTCGCCTCTTGCTGTCTATGGGGGTGGATTGGGACACCTTTTTGTCCCATTATCCTGGCTTAACCATTCAAAATTTCAGTCCTATTTTGATGAAACACATCAATCAAGAAAACATGGATTTTCTGTCCATTATTGAGCGCTTAAAGCACGAAAAATCGCCTGTTGCAGAGGAGAACAAAGAGCTCTGGCAACTCTATTTGCGCTCGCTTGAAATCAATGTCAATAACGCGATGGGAAAAGAAATCCACCTGGAAGACGCACCTGTCTCGATTCAACGAATCGCTCAAGAAGTGCCGTTTGCCTATCAAAATGAAATTGAGCAAGACTTCACCATTGCCCTTTTATCTGTCTTGCCCTATGAAGTCGTCGCTAAGATTCGAAAGGAATCCTTGGAACTTTTTGAAAGCAGTTATTCTGCCTACTCTGCCAATGCATTGGCCTCTTTGCTGTTAAATCTAGCCAACTATCTTATTAAAAAAGAGCTCTACTTAGAAGCTCTGAATTTTCTTCAATCGATTAACCAGCTTCGCAAGCGCAAACCGATTTTAAACACCAGTATTTCCATGCAGTTAGAATTTATGCAGGTCTATGCCCTCCTTGGCTTAAATGACAAGGAAGGGGTTTATCGTGCCAAGCAGGTCCTAAAAGCCCTGGAAGGTTTGATTGCACTCGAAAATTTCGGAAGCCCACTTGTTCAAATCAAAACAAAATTCATGTTGCGAGTCAACGAACTCAACAAAACCGGCATTGATTTCTTCAGCGAATAAAGACGTCTCAGACTTTAGACCGATTCTTTCGGTCAGCGCCTTTTCTTAAGTTTTCTTTAAGCAAACCGCCTTATAATAAAACCATCAAATAAAGACCTCCTAACTTTGTTTGATAGAAAATCCTAAACTTTTTCATAATAATCTCCCTATAAGAGCCACCAAAACCGGTGGCTTTTTTCTACGTACCTTAGTGAGTCAAGTCCAGTAGGGGCGTAGACGAACTTAGGTACGTTGACGCAGTTCGAACGACAGTGAGAACTACGATCCTTATTCCTTTAGCAAACGTTAGTGAGCTTAGGTACGTTGATGCAGTTCGAACTCTAGTGAGAACTACGGTCCTTCTCCTTCATTTGTATCAATACTCCAATTTATGCTCAATCTGTGTTATAATGAAGAGAATTTTTGTCTGAGGAGGATTTATGAAAAAAACACATTCTAAGCTATTCATCCCGGGCATCATTATGCTTGGGATTGTTTTACGAACACCATTTACTACGCTTCCGACGGTCTTGTCTGACATCGCAGCTGGTTTGGGGGTTGATGTGAGCTCTCTGGGACTATTGACTAGCTTGCCACTTCTCACCTTTGCCATTTTCTCACCTTTTGCGATTCAATTTGCTAAAAGGTTGGGGATTGAGCGCCTCTTTTTCCTAGTTTTGATCGCGATTACGATCGGATCTGCCATTCGGATTATCAACCTCCCCTTCCTCTATCTGGGAACCATCTTGATTGGAGCTGGCATCGCCTTTCTCAATGTGCTGCTTCCAAGCCTGATTCAAGCGAACAGACCCCGTCAACTAGGCATTCTGACCACTTTGTACATCACTTCTATGGGGATGTCCACAGCGATCGCCTCTTCTGTCGCTGTTCCGATCACCAAAGCCACTTCTTGGCAAGGTTTGGTCAACATCTTGACAGCCTTGTGTGCTCTTGCTTTGGTCATCTGGATTCCTAACCTTCGCTACAACCACCATCTAAAAAAGACGGCTACTGCAGAATCTAGTAGCAAGTGGTATACCAATAAATATGTCTGGGCTATCATGATTTTTGGAGGCTTGCAGTCACTGCTTTTCTACACAAGTATGACCTGGCTTCCGACCATGGCTGTTCAAGCTGGCCTTTCAAAGGTTGAATCTGGACTACTGGCCTCCGTGTTCACCCTGATCAGTCTCCCATTCTCCTTGACGATCCCAAGTTTAACGACACGGTTATCCGATCGCAATCGACGCTTGATGCTTGCCATTGTTGTCGGAGCAGGGATTCTGGGGGTAGCCATGCTCTTAATCCCGACCAGCAACTTCTTCTACTGGTTGGTATTAAATGCCCTGATTGGAAGTTCCGTTAGTTCGCTCTTCCCTTACCTCATGGTCGCTTTCTCCATGAAATCCAGCACACCTGAAAAAACAGCTCAACTTTCCGGTCTTGCCCAAACAGGAGGCTACGTCTTTGCAGCCTTTGGTCCCATCCTCTTCGGCTACAGTAAATCTCTCTTCCACTCTTGGACACCGGCTATCCTCATGCTACTGGTCTTAACCATTATCATGGCCATTGCCCTTTATCAGGTGGAAAAAGTTGATCATATCTTATAACCATCGTCTGGCTGGAAGATTCGTCTTCCGGCCTTTTTTGTGCATACAAAAAAAGAACTAGGCACTTGTCCTAGTTCAAAGTTTTATTATCCGTTAAATGAGATATGTACGTGGTCGTTGTGGTTTGCTGTATCTCCACCACGGTCTGGCATTTGGTTCCATGTATTAGCTGGTCCGTAAATGTTATTTACTGGCATGTAGAATTGTTGTTTCCAGATAATATATGAGATACCTGCACGGTCCATGTTGTCAATCGCATACTGTGCAACTTGATCTCCAAGCTCTGAATTTGTTGGAACCATCACGTCTACTGCAAGTCCTTTACCATGGTCTTCTGGATCCCCTTCACGGTAACCACCGATGTTTGTGATACCGAATTTCGCTGCAATTTCTTGACGGAAAGCTTCCGCTTGAGGTTGAAGATTTGGATCAGTTGGAATAGCATTACCAGTTGTTGGAGTTGATGCTACTGGTTGCACTTCAGGTGCTGCAGTCGTTTCTGCTGCTGGTTGTGCTGCTGGAGCTTCTTCTGCTACTGGAGCAGATTGAGGAGCAGCTGGAGCTTCAGGAGCAGCAGCTGGCGCTACTTCTTGATTTTGTACTTCAACATTGACAGCTGGAGCACCGTAGTTTGGTGTTTCTGGAACAGCTGGTTGTGCTGGTGTTTCTGCTGCTGGTACTTCAACTACAGGAGCTTCCGCTGGGGCTGCTTGAGTTTCCGCTGCTGGAGCTACTGGAACAGCTTTGTTATCTTCGTTTACTGGTTTAGACAAATCGTTGACAGCGACTGTTTGGTCATCAACTGTCACTTGGTTTGTTGTCAAGTCAGCACTTGCAACGGTTGCATCTGTCGCACCTGCTTGAGGAGTTTGGATTTCAACTGAAGTTACTTCTTTTTGATCATTTACTGTTGTTTTCAAAACAGTACCTGGGTAGATCAAATCCATGTTGCTGATGTTGTTCAAGTTTGCCAACACATGAACATCGATTCCAAGCGCTTCTGCGATCGAACTCAATGTATCACCATATTTGATGGTATAAGTTTGTTGGTTTTCACCGCTTTGTTGGATATCATGTTTGATTTCATCTACTGAGCGAGCTACCCAATCTTCAAGTGTTTCTGCAGTGGCTTTTGTAAATGGAATCACTGCAAGAGCTACTGTTGAAGCGATCAAGGCTTTCGTATTAACTTTTAATTTCATCTTTTATCCTCTTTTTTCTTTGTTTTTTTGCTCAAGATTTTCTTGGACAAATGAACTACCATACTATCTTATCACAATTTAAAAATAATAAAAGGCCTTTTTGGCTATTTAACAA
>OGHM01001138.1_pt1 | contig 10891 bp, 5 predicted proteins | sample 1571531 | NCBI WGS metagenome assembly OGHM01 (sample SAMEA2582031, study PRJEB24529) | metagenome | biome: Human gut stool | place: China | collected 2011 | reverse complement strand
GCTGCCGCGGGTTACAAACCCGCCCCCCCAATTAGGCCGATAAATTGCAGTTTATCAAAAAAAAGGCGATGCCATTGGCATCGCCTTTTTTTGTTATATATAGCAGCAGTGTGGGTTAATCCATGTTATCCCACATGCCCTTGTTTGTACCACCGCCCCAGATAGGGTTCTCTTTTTTGTTAGAGAGGATCTCGTTGCGGTCGCTCACCTCCTCTTCATTACCAATACGTAGACTGGTTGCCATTACGCCTTCCGCCTGAAAGGTAAAGGCTGTAGTCTGTGGAGTTATATATTTGCGTTTCATGTTGTTGTCGTTATTTAAAAAGATTACTTAATAAACACCTTCTGTCCGTTACCCTTCACGTAGATGCCACGAGTTGGGTAGAGCACGCGGCGACCGTTGAGGTCGTAGTAAGTGTTGTTATCAGTCTTGTTGGCGTTGTTTTCAACAGTGTTGATGCCCGTTACCATGCCGTCCACAACGAAGTTCATCATCTGTGCTTCACCGCTGGCAGAGGTAGTGATGTTAGTCTTAAGCAAGTAAGCTTTGTTAGAAGGTACAATTGTGAGGGTTGAGGGGTAAAGACCTACTTTACCTGACTTTGAGGCAAGCACATAAGTGTCCTTCGCTGTGAAGCCTGAACGCTCAGCAGTTGAACCCGTCAGCTTGTTACCAGCATAAGTGGTAGAAGTCGTTGTGATAGTCAATTTAATCAAACCACCACCAGCTTTTGTTAAGAGTGCACCCGTGTTGGCAGGGATAATACCATCTGTAATCTCTTGTAATGTTAGTACATCGTCCTCAGCGGTAGAGGCAATGTAAGCCTTTACATCGCTCGGCACTTGTACGGCAAACGGATAAGCAACTGAAGCCCAACCAGCAGTAGTAGAGATATTGACAGGTACTTCTGTCACCTTGATGATTTGCCAATAATTTGACTTGTTAGAGAATTGGTCGTTATTGCGTGCTACATAGTTGTCGCCATTAATGCCTACTTGGTTGCCATTAACGTCGTACATCACAAACATAGAGTTGGCATCATAGCCCGTAAACGCATCTGCCGTGTAAGGCATAAACTTATAGTGACCATTTCCATGGCTAATGTTAATAGGCATTTCGATGGGAGAAGTTCCCGCTTCGCCAAACTCACGGTCGGTATTTGCATTTCGGAGTGTAAAGGTACCGTCATTGTTCTTTGTGAACTTCCAAAGTTGCGAACCGAAATTGTCGCTATCGCTCTTGCGTGTGATCTTACGGTCCATGTCAGTATGGCTATTATAAGCCGTGTTGAGTGAACCATCAGTTCCAACAACAATGTTCTCGCTCGAAAGGTAGCGGTTGGCAAGTTCACTATCGACATTGCGAATGCGGTAGTAAGCGGTGAGATCGGGTTGGACAGAGAAGTTGACATCTGTTGCAAAAGCGATTTTGTCAAGTAGACTCCATGCCTTTGTTTCGCTGCTATTGTATTCCTCTAAAAGTGCTTTGCCTTTTTCTGCGCCTTCGGTCGTGTTCATTGTCAAGGCGTTGTCATTATTTGTTTGACTTGAAAAAGCTTTAGGCATAAAATTCGCTATAATGCTTGTAGCTAAAGCCAAGTCGGTATCGTCAACGGCAGTGACTTTATAACCAGAACCTCCATCGTTTTGTGCACCCGATTTATTATTATTGCTCCATGTGCCAAGATAGCCAGATTGGTGGTCACCTAAGAAACCCCAAGTGTTCTCATATTGTAAGCTGAAATTAGCACCTGAGGCAGAGCTCGTCTGCATATAGAACGGGGTGCCATTATCAGAGAAAGTTGCTTTATTATCTTTGCCCGCAACGTTAACATATTTTCTTGTGGCTTTGTTGTAGAGCTTTACGCCAAATCCGTCTTCAACGATAGCCCAATATGCGCCATAAAGGTTCATGATGGTAGCTTGATAGTTTGCTCCATAGTGTGAGGTCCCCTCGTTATTGCCTGAGTATACTTCGTTGTTATTCGCTACATTTGCTATAAGGTAATTGCCTTGACCATTGTTATGGTTTCCGTCGTTACGCATGGTAAGTTTGAACCAAACGGGCGATTCGGGTGTTGAAAGAGTAACGGGGACAGTACCTTTGATAGGATATAAAGCCATATCGGCATTTGTCTCGGCATCGCCATAAGTTAGGCTACTATTGTTACTATCACTCCAATAATAAGAGTGTGTAGGAATTGGCAAATTTACGAGGTCAGCTTTGAGACCTGTTTTCCATGCAGATGATAAAGTCTTACCATCGGCAGTTTTATTTTTTATCTGTGCACCATAAGCAGGAGTTGCTTGGGTGGTAGTGCCATCGGGTAGGGTTAACTTATAAAATACGAATTGAACGGCAGTTCCGTCAACATTGTTACCATCCCAATAAGAAAGGTTGGGGTCATCGCCTGGTTGATTACAATGAAGAAAAAGATAGCCATTAGTAGTAGTTCTGTTGCATTGTTTAAGGTGAACGCCACCTTCAAGGGTAGTCATGCCCTCAGGTGTGGTAAAACTTACGGGTTGTAAAATGGCCGCATTGCTAATGCTGCTGCTTGATTGGCAGTTCCTTCCTCTATCACCATCTGCTGGAAGAAAACCACCAGTTGAGGCATTTTGAAGCACGAGCTGCCCATTGGCATTTTTGGTAATGTACCAAACGTATTGCAAGTTGCTGGCAAGTGTTGTTTTGTCAACACTGCTTTCTTCTTTAATTCTAAAAGGACGGCTATTGCTGCTCTCATGATAAGCATAATAGTCTTTCCAACCATTATTACTTTTAAAGTGGGCTTTTATCAGATAATACCCCTCGGTAATATCACCAGCGGTGGTGTACGTGTTCGCCACCACCACTCCATCGGCCCAAGCCGTAATGGCGCAGAGCCACAACAGGAGGGTTGTGGCAAAAGTAGTAAAGTGTTTCATTTTCTTACTCTTTTTTGTTTATTTATGTTTATTGCTAATTGTTGTTTGTAGGATAAAAATGTAAAGAAGTAGTTGATACACCCTATATTTTACAGCTGCAAAGGTAAAACGTAAATCTTAACAAACCTAACGGGGGGGGTAAAATATGTTAAAACAATAAATAAAGTGAAGTATGAAGCGTTTTATTCTAAATTTTGTAGTGTTTGTGGATAATACAAGAAGAAAAACTGTAATTTATCTGCCTAATTGGGGGCGTGCCCTCACCTGGGGGCGACGCGTCCCCGCGTCGGCATTTGTTAGTCAAGGCTCGAGGCCTTGACTAACAAATACATGAATATCACTAATTTAAGTATTGCCAGCTTGGGGCATCGAACCCCAAGTTGGCAATGCCGACGCGGGGACGCGTCGCCCCCAGGTGAGCTTGCGTTCGTGGCGCACTTCTCTTCGACAAATTGCAGTTTAACAAACATGGCTCGTTACAGAGATACTTTTACGGACGATAACCGAATGGGCAAGGTCGATTAATTGTTCAACTGTAATTTGAAAGATAGGCCAAAACGTAATAGAAATAGATTAAAGAGATGTTAGCGTTCGCTCCCCAAGTGCGAAGCGCGCAAATAAATGTAGCATGTTCATCGTTTCGCATTTTCTTTCCTCAAAATGATTGTTAATTGTGTTGTTTATTTTGCTCAGCCCTTAATTAAATGTAAATTTGCAACGTGCAAAGTATGCACGTTTATCAAAATGTTACCTTTCAATACAAATTATATGCTTAAACCAATTAAACCTAACACAAACCGATTGCGAAATCTGTTTGCGTTGGCCGTTTTCTGTAGTGCCACCTTCACCTCGTGGGCACAGCTCAGCACCGAAAAGACGTATTATATTAAAAGTTCTGTTTCGGGCAAAGTATTCTCCAACGGGAACTCCGCTCAAAACAATGCCGAGATAAAACTCGAAGCCGTGTCGGACGCCTCAATGGGTCAAAAGTGGACACTCACCAGTACGGGCAACGAAAACGAATATATCATCGTCAACGCAGGCTATCCTGCCTTTGCCATTGATGCAGCTCCCAACAAGTGGTACTATCCTTTGCAGTGGACGGCCAATGTAAAATCGGAAAATCAACGTTTTCAAATTCTTCCTGTAGAAGGCGCAGAGAATACCTATAAAATTGTGTGGTCGGCCAATACCAACCGTCGCATGATGGAAAAGAGTGGTGACCAACTCAACGTGTCAGATGAGGATGAGAGCAAAGGCGTTACTACTCAGTTCGTATTTGAAGAGACCACGGAACAACCCAAGGCCGATCGCCCTCACTGGAGCGATGAGACCTTCTTCGAAGAGAATAAACTCCCTGGTCATACCACCTTTATGCCTTATGCCAATACGGCAGCCCTACAGGCCGACAAAGAGCGTTACGCTCGCCCTTGGGTTGACCCTCAAGGCGCAGAGTGGCTCTCACTCAATGGCGTATGGAACTTAAAGTGGACCACCGAACTCAGCAACGTGCCCAAGGACGACTTTTATGCCGACAACGTTGATGCCTCAAAGTGGGACACCATCAGTGTGCCGTCTTGTCTTGAGATGAAAGGCTATGGCGATCCTTATTATATAAATGTAGGATATCCGTTCCAAGACAATTATCCCAACCTCGACATGGCCTATAACTGTAAGAACTCAGTGGCTTCGTATCGCCGCACGTTTACGCTGCCCGAAGGTTGGACAGATAAGCGCGTCGTGCTCCACTTCGACGGTATTTACAGTGCTGCCTACGTGTGGGTGAACGGCCAATACGTTGGCTATACCCAAGGAGCTAACAACGACGCTGAGTTCGACCTCAGTAAGGTGGTACGTCAAGGGGAGAATAACATAGCCGTACAAGTGTACCGCTTTAGTGATGCCTCTTACTTGGAAGGACAGGATATGTGGCACATGAGCGGTATACATCGCGACGTTTACCTCTATGCTACGCCCAAAACCTACATAGCTGACCATGTAATCACGGACGACCTCGCGGCACCCTACATATCGGCTGCTGTGACGGTAAACGTAAGCATGAATAATCCTTCAGCTGAGGCCGTAACGAAGCAGGTGCGCGCGCGCATTATCAACCCTGAGGGCGAACAAGTGGCTGAAAAGGTGGTAGACTTTGCTTTCGAAGCTGGTCAGACTAACTTGCAGCAAGAAGTGGCCTTCAATTCGTTGAGTGGCATTGAACTCTGGAACTCAGAGTCGCCTAAACTCTACACCATTGAACTCTCACAACTCGCAGCCGACGGCGGTGAAGAGATGGCCTTTGCTACTAAGTATGGCTTCCGCAAGGTATATACGGGTGCAGGCAAGGTATATGTAAACGGTAAGCGCGTTATCTTCCGTGGTGTCAATACGCAAGATACACACCCCGTACATGGTCGTTCGATTGACGTGAACACCATGTTGCGCGACATCACCATGATGAAGCAAGCCAACGTCAACCTCTTGCGTACTTCACACATGCCACGCCAACCCAAGATGTATGCCATGATGGACTACTATGGTATGTACTGCATGGACGAGGCCGACATTGAGTGTCACTTCAACTGGGAGCAGAGCGGCAACACGATTAGCTCGGCCCGCACGTGGCGTCCACAATACATCGACCGCACCATTCGCATGGTACAGCGCGACCGCAATCACCCCTCAGTCCTCTTCTGGAGCCTTGGCAACGAAAGCGGTGTGGGTAGCAATTTAGCTGCCACTTACGATACGCTGAAGATAGTCGACCCCAGCCGTATGGTACACTACGAAGGGGCTACTCGTGGCAACGCCAGCTATACCGATATGTATAGTGTGATGTATCCGAGCTATAGCAATATGAGCCGTGATGCCAACAACACGGGTGGTAAACCCTACTTTATGTGTGAGTTCGCTCACGCTATGGGTAACGCTGTGGGCAACTTTAGCGAATATTGGAACACGATGCGCAGCTCTACCTATGGTATGGGTGGCTGCATTTGGGACTGGGTAGACCAGAGCATCTATCATGCTTCTGACATCAAGTCGGGTAGGTTGACCGAAAATGGTTATCCGAAGTATCGCACAGGTAACGACTTCTCTAACTACAATCACCAAGGCAACTTCGTCAACAATGGCCTCGTGCCGGGCGATCGTGCTTGGACTCCTAAGTTGGCCGAGGTGAAGCAAGTATATAGCCCCATCTCAGCTTCCTTCAACTTGCGCCGTAAGCGCGTGACGGTGAACAACAACACCGACTTCACAACGCTTGACAACTACCTTATGGCTTACACCGTCTTGAAGAATGGTGAACAAGTAGAGACTGACACCATCTCATTGCCCGCAGCATCGCCTGCAAGCAATAGTGGAGCCATCGATCTGCCACTTACGACAGAAATGGACGAGACGAGCGAGTACGTGCTCGACCTCACTTTCTTACAGAAGGACGCTACGTTGTGGGCTGATGCAGGTTATCCCGTAGGCAAAGAGCAGTTTACACTGCAAGAGCGCAGTGCTACACTGCCTACTGTCGATGCTGGCAATTTGGCTTTGACTATCGGTGATAAGAGTGGCGATACGGAAATCAAGAACGATAAGTTTAGCCTCGTACTCAATCCTTCAACGGGTCGTCTGTATTCATGGACGTATGGCAACTACAAGATAATAGACAAGTTGGCTAACAACTTTACTTACGACAACTTCCGTTGGGTAGAAAACGATGAGGCTTCAGGCAACTCACTTGATGATTCTAACGGCATTAGTAAGTTTACGCTTACGAAGTCACCTAAACTCAATGACAAAGGCAATGTGACGTTTAGCACCAAGGGTACAGGTAAGTATTGTGACGTGGTATACGACTATACGGTTTATCCAAACGGTACGGTAGACGTGAAGAGTACTTACACATCACACGAGGTGAGCAACCTACGTCGTATTGGTTCGAAGATTGTATTGCCTGGCAGCTTAGAACAGTTAGAGTATTATGCACTCGGCCCATGGGATAGCTACGTTGACCGCAAAGACGCTGCTTTGTTAGGCCGTTACACCAGCACCGTGAGCGATGAGTTTGGTACAACGCCTCACCCACAATCATGTGGCAATCACGAAGGCTTGCGCGAACTCACTCTTACTGATATGAAGGCTGGCTTCTTGCTCAATGTGCAGACTGAAGGTCAAGTAGCCTTCTCGGCATTGCATTACACAGATGCTGAAATGGCAAACGCACGCCACCGTTGGAACTTGAAGCAAGACAAGAGTTCGGTTATTCTTCATTTGGACTATTATCAGAAGGGCCTTGGCAATGGTAGTTGCGGTAGGGGTACGGGTACACTCAGCCAGTATGAGTGTCCTGTCGGTACGTTTAGCAACACCATACGTTTCCGTCCGCAATTCATGAACGAAACGAGCATTAACGATGTCGTAGCCACTACACCTGCTGACTTCAACGTGTGCGTAGAGAATGGCACGGTAGTTTGCACAGGTACGATTGCAGCAGGCACAACCTTACGCGTTTACGACTTAGGCGGTGGTATCGTAGCAACTGCACAAGCTACTTCGGCCACCTCGCAACTCACGGCTCCTATCACCACGCAGCCCAATGGAGTTTACCTCGTGAAGGTAGGCACCAAGGTGTTTAAGGTGTTGAAGTAAACCATTAAAGGGTGGTTCTAAAAATTCTGTTTTTAGAGTTCTGCTATTCTGAAATGTGATTTGTACGCTCTCGAAAGTGTCTTTTTGAAAGTTTGTTCGGTCACATAGCCCGCTATGCTCCCTCACAAACTTTCAAAAATACACTTCCGATAGCGCACAAATCCCTATTTCAGAATTATTAGAACCACCCTAAAATGTAAGTAGCTCAGCACAACTGGGGGACAGGTCTTTGGTCTGCGAAAGGAATAAGAATGTTCTTTCTCCTTTCCTCGCAGGCCAAAGGTTTGCCCCCAGTTGCTGAGCTACTTACATTTTGCTTTTGAAAAAAACTTTTCTATGAATTATACAATCAAACGCTATACCTCGGCTGATGAGGCTTTGTGGAATGCGGCAGTTGACAATGGTGGGGTGCGTCAGGCCTCCTTCTTGTTCAATCGTCAGTATATGGACTATCATGCCGACCGCTTTCGCGACATCTCACTCATGGTGTTGGACGACCATGAGCGCGTCTTGGCCTTATTGCCAGCCAATGTTAGTCGCGCGGACGAGCATTGCGTAGAGTCGCATGGCGGATTGACCTATGGCGGTCTGTTGCTCTCGCCTCACATGACGGCCACGTTGACAGGGGAGGTAATGCAAAGCATCATGGCATGGTATAAAGCACAAGGCTTTACTACCTTAAAGTATAAACCTGTGCCCTACCATTACGCCGACTATCCGTGTGAAGAAGATCTATATTGGCTCTTTCGCCACGATGCCCAACTCACAGTTCGCTTAATCGCCTCGGTAGTAGATCTCGCGCAACCTTATGCGCTCAGTACGCTGCGCCGTCGTAAGGTAAATAAGGCCAATCGATTAGGCACATTGCAAGAAGCCGAAGGCATCAGTTTCTTGCCAGCCTATTGGCAAGTGTTGGAGGAAATACTTCACGCTCGCTACGATGCACGCCCTGTGCACACGCTGCAAGAGATGCAACTATTGATGCAACGTTTCCCTCAAAATATTCGTTTGTTTGTAGCCACAGAGAGAACAACTAGTACGATACAAGCTGGTTGTGTGCTTTACATTACGCGTCATGTGGTGCACGTGCAATACATAGCAGCCTCTGATGCGGGGTGTGCATTGGGGGCTTTAGACTGGTTGTTTGCGCAGTTATTAAGCCAAGCAGCGATGTTATTCCCTCATGTGCGCTACTTTGACTTTGGCACGTGCAACGAACAAGATGGTCGTTACCTCAACGAAGGCCTCATATTTCAAAAAGAAGGCTTTGGTGCTCGCGCTATTTGTTACGATACGTATGGTATGGGACTGTAAAAAAAAGGCCCTGTAACGAATCGTGTGGGTATTTACTTGGATTATACAACATCTTAGCCTGCAATTTGACCAATAGCGAAAGACAAGGCTCTTTACAGCCTGCAATTTGACCAATACGCCGTAAAAGAATATAATGACTGGCGGTGGTGAACTGGTCGCAAATTGCGACTGGTTCGGTAATCTCAAGCATTCTACAGTCTGTCCATTTGCATTTTTGTGCTTTTTGATTTGCGTAGAAGATTTAGGTTAATACATTCTTTTGGTGCTTTAAAATGATTAACTTTGTATTGAAACCAAAGTTTATTACAAAGAACACGGATAGTAAGTCTCATCAACAACGACATCTAAAACAATATGGCAAAGAAACAGAATTTAAGCTACCAAGATATTGAGTCAGCCCTCATCGTCTTCAAAGAGAATGATGTGGTGGATGGCGAAGTTGGTTACGAAATATTGAAGGCATTCGGTAAGGGCGAGGCCGACATCCGTCGCTATCGTGATGGCAAGGGTGTGTTGGCTCGCTACGACGGCTTGCTTATCAAAGGATTGTTTGGCTATAAATCGGTATCCACCACCACATCATTGACAGCAACACTGGAGGAGATGAAACAAGACCCACAGGTCATCAAAGCTGCTCCGAAGATTGTGGCAGTGAGTGATGGCGAGACTATCCTTGCCTATGACATGAGGGAGAGAGAGAGTTATGAGAATCCACTTAATCGCCTTTACTGCGACTTCGCCTTTTTTTATCCCTTGTGCGGTGTGGAGCGGTTCACCAATATTGATGAGAGTCCTGCTGATGTGAAGGCTGCAGAGAAGTTGGCTAAACTGCACGACGAGTTACGTGCTTACAACGAGTTCAGCAGCCGCAGCGAACTGCACGACCTCAACATCTTCATTGCACGACTCCTGTTCTGTTTCTTTGCAGAGGATACTGGTATCTTTGAAGACAACCTTTTCACAGGTTCTGTGGTGCGCTACACCAAGGAGGACGGCTCTGATTTGGCTGATTACCTGGATGCAGCCTTCAACGTGATGGACATGCGCTTGCGCAACGAAGACACTTTGAAGATAATCTCTCAATTCCCCTATGTAAATGGTGGACTGTTTGCCAAGCACATACAGATACCGAAGATGGGCTTCCGCTCACGCAAAATCATTATTGAGTGTGGCGAACTGGACTGGAAGAACATCAATCCGGACATCTTCGGCTCAATGATTCAGGCGGTGGTAGACCCTAATGTGCGTGCCACTCAAGGTATGCACTACACCAGTGTACCTAACATTATGAAGGTCATCAATCCTTTATTTTTGGACGACCTTCAGGGGGCATACAACCATCTGCGTGACCAATATGAACAAAAGAAGCGTCAGTATGATATAGGTGGATTGACCGATACACAGTACAACAAAGACCTAAAGGTTATTCATAAGGATTGCCAGAAGTTGCTGGGAAGAATGTCGAAGATGAAGTTCTTTGACCCTGCTTGTGGTAGTGGCAATTTCTTGATTATCACTTATAAGGCTCTCCGTATGCTCGAAATGGATATTCTGCGTCTGATGCGCCAGATTATTCCAGAGTTTGACTTCTTTGACAGTTCCGTCATCCAGCTCAAGCAGTTCTATGGCATAGAGTTGCTCGACTTTCCGCATGAGGTGGCAATGCTCTCTATGTGGTTGGCAGAACATCAGATGAACCGCAAACTACATGATGACTTTGGTGTAAACACTCAAGCTCTTCCGCTACACAATATCACTCAGATAGTGTGTGGCAATGCGTGCCGTATGGATTGGAAGGAGGTATGTCCACACACTGCAGAGGAAGAGGTGTTTGTGTTTGGCAATCCGCCGTATCTGGGAAGTAAACTTCAATCTACTGAGCAAAAAAAGGATATATCTATTGCATTTGGTTCTCTAAAGAATTCAAAGATACTTGACTATATAGCCATTTGGTTTTATGAAGCGTCCAAATATATTCAAGGCACAAAAGCTCAATATGCTT
>OGHM01001132.1_pt1 | contig 10933 bp, 10 predicted proteins | sample 1571531 | NCBI WGS metagenome assembly OGHM01 (sample SAMEA2582031, study PRJEB24529) | metagenome | biome: Human gut stool | place: China | collected 2011 | reverse complement strand
AAGAAGTACTAAGAAGTACTAAGAAGTACTAAGAAGTACTAAGAAGTACTAAGAAGTACTAATATGAACAGCGAAACACTAAAAAATAAATTAAAACCTATCGTTTATCCAATTATTAATTTTATTCCTAGACGAAGACTCAAGAATAAAAATTTTACGATTATTTGTGATAATTGTTGGGCTGGTAAAGTTTATCAGGAGTTGGGCTTGCCTTATCAAACACCATTTGTAGGGATGTTTGTCTTTTCGCCTGATTACATCAAAATGCTCAAGAATTTAAAACACTATTTGAGTGGAAACATCCCCTTGAAATTCGTTAAGGAATCAAAATATATCAAATACTTTGATAATTCCTATCCACTTGCACTTCTTGATGATATTGCACTTCATTTTTTGCATTATGCAGATGAAGAAGAAGCTACTCAAAAATGGGAACGCCGTTTGAAGAGAATGCATTGGGATAATTTGTATTTCAAGTTCAATGATAATGATGCCTGCACTTATGAGTTGATGAAAGAGTTTGAAGAGCTTCCATACAAGAGTAAGGTCATTTTCTCTTCAAAGAATTATAGTGACCTACCTTCATTGGTCCACTTTAAATCAGCTGAAAAGCAAGGACATGTTGGAATCGATTTAAAAACTTACCACCGTTATTTTAATGTCGTTACTTGGTTGAATAAGGGTGGAGAAGACTTAACATAAAAAATTAGGTAAATAATCTATGAAACCACTTTTAACTGTCGTCATTCCAGTTTATAATGTCGAAAAATATTTAAAACGTTGTATTGAGAGTATCCTTATTCAAGAGTGGAAGAACTATGACATCTTACTTGTAGATGATGGAAGTACTGATAATTCTCCTCAAATTTGTGATGACTATGCTAAAGCGTATGACTTTATCTCAGTTATTCATAAGAAGAATGGTGGCCTATCTGCAGCTCGTAACACTGGTATTTCTCATGCTGAGGGAGAATATGTCTATTTCCCTGATTCAGATGATTGGATTGAACCAGACACCTTTATGGTGTTAGCAGAAGTGGTGGAATCCCAGAAGTTTGATATTATCTCTTTTAATCGTGAGTTCGTGAAAGGTGAAGAAGATGCTATAGTTTCGGATTCATTAGTGACTCAAGTTTTTGAGGGTAAAGATGCTTTTGTACAGATGCTTAAGCATAGTTATATTACTGGTTTCGCTAATGATAAAATCTATAGAAAGTCTTTATTTACTGATAATGACATTCAGTTTCCTATTGGTAAATACTATGAGGATCTTGGCACTAATTACAAACTCTTTCTATCAGCTAAAAAGGTCTATGCAACCAATCAAAAGTATTATCACTATCTAATCGATAACCCCGATTCTATTACTCAGTCATGGAACGAGAAGAAATTTAGTGATATGTTTGGATTCTACAAAGAAGTTTTCTATTCTGACTTTGTCCGTTCACAATTAAATAAAGAAGAATTACAAATTTCGCAACTTTATTATGTAAACGGATTGGTTCATATATTAGCAAGTTTGTATAAATCTAAATTAGATAAAAAATATATAGAAATTACTAACGAAGTGAAACAAGAATTACTTAAGAATAGTGCTTCTCTTTCTCAAATGAAAGACCAACCAAATAAGTTAAAATATGTACTGTTTAGACTAAAATTGTTAAAAATAGCCTTCAGTATTCAAAACGTTTTCTGATGTTATTATAAAAAACCACTCTGAGATTCTTAGGCAAATGAAGGTTGGACTATTTTATTTGATAAAGAAAAGTAACATAATTTTTTTGGTCTTTCTTCTTTTTTGTTGTATCGTAATGATGTACTTTTAACTAAAAATTTTATATAGATAGAATTGGTAAACAATTATTTTATAGGTAATTTAACATGGAAGAAAAAATTGATTTTGTTGTACTTTGGGTTGATGGTAATGATCCAGAATTCATTAGAGAAAAAAACAAATATACGCCTAATAGTGAGCAGATTGATAATGATGGTGATAATCTGCATCGTTATCGTGATTACGGAACATTCAATTATTGGTTTAGGATGGTAGAGAAGCATGCACCGTGGGTAAATAATATTTATCTTATAACTAACGGTCAAAAACCGGAATGGTTAAATTTAAATCATCCTAAGTTGAAATGGGTTAAGCATAGTGACTTCATACCTAAGGAATATTTACCAACATTTAATTCTGCTTCAATTGAGTTGAATTTACATCGAATTGAAGATTTATCAGAGAATTTCGTTTTTTTTAATGATGACATGTATTTGATTCAAGACGTTAAACCTAACGACTTCTTTGTCAACGGGCAACCAAAGTTATTGGCTGTTTATGAAGCCTTGGTTCCGTGGTCATCTTTTTCAAAAGTTTATTTTAATAATGTAGAAGTATTATATAGGCATTTTCCAAATAAAAAAGCCTTGAAACAGTCGCCGTTAAAGTTTTTCAATTATAAATATGGTCATTTGATTTTAAAAAATCTCTTATTACTTCCTTGGGGGATAACAGGGTACTACAATCAGCATACACCAGTTCCAATAAAAAAGAGTACTTTAACCCATTTATGGGATGTAGAAGAGGACATTTTTGTTCAAACATCTAAACATAAATTTAGGGATTATAATACAGATATTAATCTTTATCTATTGTGTTATTGGCAAATTGAGAGTAATGAGTTTCTACCATCTAGTAAGGCTTTTGGAAAATCAATCTCAATTACCGCTGTTAATGAGCTTCCTAAATTATTATCGAAAAATAAGACAAAATTACTTTGTGTTAATGATGATATGGCGATGACAGAAAATGACTTGGAGAAATTTTCTAAGATATTGTCTAATCGTTATCCTGACAAGTCTCAATTTGAATTGTGATTCAACGTATTAGTTACTGGAGTAAATAGATGAAAACTAAAATTTTACAAATGGGGGCAGACAATTTCGGAGCAGGAGGTAGGTCTGTAATAGCCTATAACTTGACTCGTCCTTTAACAGATGCCTTTCAAGTTGACTTTTTAGCTATTGGAAAATTGAAGAACCCTAGTTTTCATCGAATCATTGAAGAAAACGGAGGATATGTTCAACACGTCAAGGAAGCATCAAGTAAAATAAAAAGGCTAAGAAGTATCTACTCTATTTTAAAAAATGAAAAGTACGATATTGTTCATATTAACGTAGATGATGCAATCGAGGGGTTGTTTAATATAATTTTGTCAAAGATTTCAGGTGCTAAAATAGTGCTTCATGCTCACACTACTTCATCTAGTCGTGGTAAGGGATTTATTGGCAGATTAAAAATGTTATCGGCAAAAAAGATAGTTAATTTTTTTGTTGATTATAAGTTGGCCTGCTCACTAGAAGCAGCAAATTATTTGTATGGCGATACTGATTTGTCTGATGTGGCGATTATAAAAAACGGTATTGTAATCAATGACTTTTTATATAATGAAGAGTTAAGGCAAAAAGTACGAGAAAATCTAAATATTCCGATGGAGGCTATTGTTTTAGGTACTATCGGAAGGATGTCATATGAAAAAAATCCTGAGTTTATGGTTAGCCTAATACAAACTCTTTTTTCAAAGGCACCTAATTTTTATTTTATATGGATTGGTGATGGTGAAGAACGAGCTAGTATAGAAAAGAAGCTAGATGAAGAAATAAAATCAGGAAGGGTTTTATTACTTGGAAAACAGGAACAACCGGCACAATATTTACAAGCAATGGATGTTTTTTTGTTACCTTCTCTCTATGAAGGATTTGGAATCGTGAATATTGAAGCACAAGCATCTGGACTGCCTTGTGTGGTGAGTTCTGCAGTTCCAGAGTCAGCATCGGTTAATTCAAACTTTTATAGATTATCATTATCTGACGGTGTTGAAAAATGGCTAGATTTTATCACCTCTATGAGCTTTGAACGCCTTCCATATGGTTCTGCAGAAAAAATAAAAGAAGCTGGATTTGATATAGAGGATAGTGCTAGAAAGTTACGAACAATCTATCAGAAACTGGCGAAGTAAAACATAAGGAGATTCTATGTACTCATTAATTATTACTGATTACAAATCAATGAGTGATACAGTAGATTATATAAAAAAGTTTATTGATATATATGTAGGGAATGATGTTCATTATATTATCGTAGACAACAGTGCGGAAGAATTAGGAAAGCAATTCTTACAAGATTCTAAAGTTGAATTTACTTCCTCTACTTTTAATGGGAAAAAAGTTTATTCTTTTGAAGTATCACAAAGGACTATTTATATAATTGATTCCAATGAAAATGGTGGATACTCTAAAGGAAATAATTTAGGTGCCAAATTTGCAATTCAGAACTTTGATACACCCTATCTAATTTTTTCAAACAATGATTTAGAGTTTCCTAATGGCTTACGGTTGGAAGAATGTAAAACTATCATTGAAACGAGTGATAATCCAGTAGGTATAGTTGGTCCTAAAATTCTCACTCCTCAAGGAGATATTCAAAGCCCTCGTAAGCGGATGAATTTTGTAGAAGAAATGATACTTCAGGATTACAATAGACAGTGGTTTGATAGTAAGATACATAAATGGATAGATATTGACTATACTGCTCCTGAGGGTGAGACTGGATGGGTTAGTGGTAGCTTTATGTTTGTTTCTAGAAAAGCTTTTGAAGCAGTATCAGGATTTGATGAAAATATTTTTCTTTATTGTGAAGAAATGATTTTAAGTGAAAGAATGAGGAATAAGGGATATATTACTTATTTCTATCCTGAATGGACAATTTATCATTATCATAGAGGAGCGCATAATCCTGAGTCAGAGAAAATTGGCCGTGTATCAAAAAAATATTATTACAGAGAATATAGAGGGGCCTCTACACTTTCTTTAAAAATATCTGATATATCCTACTTTTTATGTAAAAAGATATATCGATTGAAAAAAATATTGGATGGTACGTATTTCAGGGAGAAAAAACATTGAAATTTAATAAATATCTTTTTCTATTTTTACTATTCTTTTTAATTGAATTTAGAGGGTTTTATCTAGTAAGTTGGCCAAGTTTGCTAGGAGGAGCTGCTAGTAACAAATTGGGTATTGCATTCTATGCCATAATATTATTTTTGGTATATTTTATCCACAATAAAGGAAAACTTAAAGTAGGTATTTTTGGAAATTATATCCTGGTTTTTTATCTAATTCTGATTTTAAGTTCACTTGTGTCCATGTATTTATTTGGCTATTCAATTACGCAAGTATTGTGGGATATCCTGCCTTTTTCAATCTTACTTCTCTATTTTCCTCTTTGTGAGGTATTTCAAAAAGATAGTAACTATGCACTTTTTGTTAAAATAGGTCAAATAACAATTTCAATAGTATCCATACTGTTTATTGTACAAGTATATAAATATCAAGGCTTACCAACAGTATTTTTGAAAATTAAAGATATCATACCTTTAAGCTATATTTATAATTTGACTGTGCCGTTACGTATTTATAGTGTTTTTGAGGGGCTTGTTCGGATTTTTGTCATATTAGTTGCATGGAAAATTATTGCAAAACAATTTAGAAAATCTTTTTGGGACATCATTAGTTTATTATTGATGTTAGGTGCAATTTTTTATGTCGATCAGTCTAGATATTATTTAGTAACAGTACTTGTAGCCATCTTATCAATGTATTTGATTTATAATAGGAATAATCTAACAGTATCATCATTGTTAGGTACTCTGATTTTTGGTACGGCAGGTCTTCTCATTATTTTTAATAGATTTGGTTCAATTTCTGATAGTATTTCAGATAATACTGGTTCCTCGTTTGCTCGGACAGGTGCAATTGAATACTATTTAGATAAGATTTTTACTTATCCATTTGGATTGGGTTTACATACTCCAGATAAGGGAACTTCTTTGTATTATTTGATTAAAGGACCTGACGGATATTTTAATTATGATGATATCGGATTATTTGGAACACTAGGTTCTTTGGGACTCCCTGGATTTATTTGGTATTTAACTATAAAATTAGTTATGATATGGATAAAGAGAATCAGTTCTAACGCATTAATTTCAGGACTAATGATTAGTTTTGTGATGAGTCTTACTATCATGTCTTATCTTGATAGGCCACGGATTATTGCATTAGTGTTGACATTGGTTATTGTCAATAAAGAATCTTTAAAATTAAATAGAGATGGAGATTTAATAAATGACTAAAAAGATGGGAGTAAATGCTGCTTTAAATTTATTTAAAACAGCACTTTCAATTATATTCCCTTTAATCACCTATCCCTATATCAGTAGGATATTAGGAGTAGAGAACCTTGGGAAAATTAATTATACAGCTTCTATTGTAGGTTACTTTTCTTTAATTGCTGCCCTTGGAATTTCTACTTATGCTATTAGAGAAGGAGGTCGTATTAGATCTAATTCTGTGAAGCTAAGTCATTTAGGTAATCAAATTTTTACTATAAATATTTTATCGACGGTAGTATCCTATCTGTTGTTATTATTAGTTGTCTGGTTATTTATTCCAAATAGAGAATATCAAATTCTGATTTGTATTCAAAGTCTAACAATTGTTTTTACAACATTGGGAGTGGATTGGATAAACGTTCTTTTTGAGGATTTCCTTTATATTACGATTAGAAGTATTGTTATACAAATCTTATCGTTGATATTGATGTTTGTTCTTGTTAAAACAGCTAGCGATTTATATCTATATACATTTATCTCGGTAATTGGTTCAGGGATATCTTGTATTCTAAATTTAATCTATTGTAGAAAGTATTTGAAACTCTCTCTTGTTTGGAGACTTGATTTAGTAAAGCATTTTAAGCCAATTATGGTCTTATTTTCTGGTGGTCTAGTAATTAGTATCTACGCTAATTCTGATATGCTAATATTAGAGTGGTTCAAGGGCGCATATTACGTTGGATTATATGCTGTTGCGGCTAGAGTGTATACAATTTTAAAAAATTTATTGGCTTCCATCTATTCTGTTACAATACCCAGGTTGTCACATTTGTTTGGTGAACAGAAAATTGATGAATTTAAAAAAAGTTATACCCAAATACTTTCAGTTGTAACTCTAATCTTAATTCCAATGAGTGCAGGCCTTATTGTTTTATCTAGGGAGATTATCTTATTTTTAGGTGGAATTAAATTTATTGATGCTACTTTAACATTGCAATTATTAGCTATTAGCTTAATCGGAGCTATATTTGGTGGAATATTAACCTATGGTCTTAATATTCCTATTGGACGTGAGTCTGTAAACCTAACAGGAGCGCTATATGGAATTATTGTGAATATCGGAATAAGTCTTCTTTTAATTCCCGTATTTAAACAGAACGGTGCAGCAGCAGCAACAATCGCTTCAGAGTTTTTTATTGTTTTATATAACTTTCTGGTTGTAAGAGAAAGTGGAAAATACATTGATTTTGTAATATGGAGAAAGAACTTAATTCAAGCTTTGCTAGGTTTCTTCTCTATAATAATCATTGGTTTTGGGGTTAAGTTATTCGTAACTAATTCACTTCTTTTAATTTTCAGCATTACTTTAGTTGGCATAATCGTCTATTTATTAGAGCTCAAACTTTTAAAAAATCCATTGTTAGATCATATCTTAGATATGGTTAAACATAAATTTAGGAGGGGTTAGTTTGAAGATTGTAATTCCAAGAATTATTCATAACAAAGAACAACTGACCTGGGATTGGTCCGGGACAATAACTAATATAAAAAAATATTTAGGAAAATACGAGATTGTTGAGGAACAGAATATTTTCTATACTTTTAGAATGAATGTGCACAAAGTGCTTGTTCGTTTAGGTATTAGAAAATCTGATATGAACATGACGTATATAAAATATGCTGAAAATCAAGTTCATCTATCGTCAGAGGATGTTTGTCTCACGTTTGATGAATTTCCTTTATCTTTTCCTGATAATCCAGTTTATATCTATCAAGACTTGAATCTTCATTATTTGATAGAGAGTTCTCAAAACAATAGTCAATCGTTCAAATATAGTGGTTTTCAAAACGTCTCGGCTGATATTCTAGATAGCCGAATGAGAAAACAGGAAATATTTTATAATCAAGCTACTGGAATATTTACTATGAGTAAATGGTTCTCAGAATACTTGATAGATCAACAAGGGCTCCCAGTTGAGAAAGTTCATTATGTGGGGGCAGGAACAAATATGAATAATCTATCTCTTGACCACTCTCATAAGGAACGCAATAAATTTTTATTTATTGGCAAAGATTTTTTGCGTAAAGGTGGAGATCTTGTTTATAATGCTTTTGTTTATTTGCAAAATAATCTCATGCCGGAGGCAGAGTTGTACATTATAGGTCCTTCAGATGCTCCGATGGAATTTAACAATCCGAATGTTTATTTTTTAGGTAATCTACCAGCTGATAAGGAGCAATATTATTATAATCTTTGTGATGTATTTGTTTTACCTTCCCGATTTGAGGCATTTGGAATTGTGTTTGTTGAAGCTCTTTGCTATGGTTTACCATGTATTGCTCGTAATTTAATGGAAATGCCAAATCTAATTCAAAATAATGAAACTGGATTATTAATACCTGCTGAAGAGGAAAATCCACAGTTTTTAGCTGATAAAATGTATAATCTAATAAAGGATGAGAGTTTCTTTAGAAATGTTCAGACGAAACAAGATTATTATAAGGCAGAATATTCGTGGGACACAGTTGCAAAAAGAATGATTTCAGTGATGAAACAACATTTAGATAAGATGTAGTCGTCTCGTATACATAGCTACTGTTTTGAATTAAATTTATTCTGTATTTTTATTTAAGAGATTCCGATGGAATCTTTTTTTATATCCAAGAATAGTATCAGTTTTTCTTAGTATGGTACTGGTAAGCGTTTTCTAAAAGGGTTATAATAAGAGTAAGTTAGTCAAGGAGGTTCTTTATGACCATTAAGGTGATTGCAACAGATATGGATGGTACATTTTTAGACGATAAAGGGAGCTATGACAAGGAGCGTTTTAGTCAGATTTTAGATGCTATGGATGCGCGTGATATGCACTTTGTCGTTGCATCAGGTAATAGTATGAGTCGCCTTAAACCCATGTTTGCGGAGACTTTTGACCGCCTGCATTTTGTAGCTGAAAATGGTGGTCAGGTGGTTAGCTATGGCAAGCTTCTGTGTCAGGAGTTCATGGCATCAAATGATGTTGAAAACTTGCTAAGCTATTTTAATTATGATTTGTTGGATAGGTCAACTATATTTAATGGTGCTCAAGGCTCCTATATGTTAAAAGGGTCTAGGGTTAATTTTGCTGAGATGATAACAGAAGAAGAGCAAGCCGCCATGGAAGCATCCATTCAACGTTTGAATGGTCTGGAGGAGTTAGATGATGATTTCATCAAGATTACCATGTTGCTCAGTCCTGAAGAGGCTGATCGTGTGTCACAGGCTTTTAATCGTGATTTTGATGGCAATCTAGTTGCTGTTCCCAGTGGTTTTGGTGCTATTGACTTCATTCAAAAAGGCATGCATAAGGCTTGGGGACTCAAGCAGCTTCTTAAACACTGGGGCTTGTCTGAGTCCAATGTCATGGCCTTCGGCGATGGTGACAATGATCTTGAGCTCTTGCAAATGGCTGGCCGCTCTTATGCTATGGAAAATGCCAGTCCAGCTATTTTACAAGTGGCTGATCAGATTGCTCCCCACCACAAAGACCAAGGAGTATTGACTGTCTTAGAAGATTATTTAGGATTGGTTTAAAGATAGGGTGGTAGAGTAATGAAGTTATATTTAATGAGACATGGTGAGACACTATTTAATACGCAAAAGCGTGTTCAGGGCTGGTGTGACTCGCCCTTGACTGAAAATGGTATTTGGCAGGCAGAACAAGCCAAGCAGTACTTTGCAAAGAAAGGTATTTCTTTTGGTGCTGTCTACTCCTCTACGCAAGAGAGAGCTACTGATACGGCAAAGATTGTGGCGCCTGACTATTCGGTAACCCAGCTCAAGGGAATTAAAGAAATGAACTTTGGGTCTTTTGAAGCTCAACCAGAGCACCTCCTCCCCAAACATCGACCAGGTTCACGATCCTTTGAAGATCTCTTGGTTCCATACGGAGGTGAAGATATTCGCGAGGTTGGTCAGAGGGTTTTAAAGACTGTCTTAGAGAAAGCAGAAGCACACACTAAAGATGGCGCTGAGAATCTCCTATTTGTCAGTCATGGGGCGGCTCTATGGGGATTAATCATTTTCATGGACTTGGCCTTTCCTGAAGGAGTGGGCTTTGGAAATTGTAATGTTTGTGTTTATGATTATAACCAAGGTCAATTGGAGCTTCTTCAGGTGATTGATCCGATTTCTGGTTTAGAGGTAACATTATGAAAGAATTTTATTTAATGAGGCATGGACAAACACGGTTTAATGTTCAGCATAGACTTCAGGGGGTCTGCGATGCCCCTTTGACGGAAGTCGGGATCGAACAGGCTAAAAAGGCTGGTCAGTATCTAGCCAAGCAAGAGCCAATTTTTGATCATGTCTTTACTTCAACCTCTGAGAGAGCCAGTGATACTCTAGAAATTGTGACTGGACGAACAGACTATGAAAGACTTAAAGGTCTTAAGGGACAGGATTTTGGAGCTTTTGAGGGCCAGCCAGAGTATCTTACTCCTAAAACCTTACCTGATGGACAAGGCTTTGGTGATTACTTTGTTCAATTTGGTGGCGAGAGTACGACCCAGGTTCGGGATCGTATGGAGTTGACGATTAGGGCCATCATGGAGAGTGTGGCCGATGGTTCCAAGTCTTTGCTTGTTAGTCATGGACCATCTATTTTGCAGTTCTGTAGACGTGTTTTAAATCCTGTCCCAGATATTCGTGGTCTTAAAAATTGTTGTATTTTACACTTTACTTATGATCAAGGTCAATTTGAATTGGTTTCAATTTATAACCCTGT
>OGHM01001131.1_pt1 | contig 10946 bp, 8 predicted proteins | sample 1571531 | NCBI WGS metagenome assembly OGHM01 (sample SAMEA2582031, study PRJEB24529) | metagenome | biome: Human gut stool | place: China | collected 2011 | reverse complement strand
AGAAGGTCAAACCGTAGCAGCTGGCGATGTATTATTCATTCTCGAAGCCATGAAAATGGAAACCGAAGTGAAAGCTGCACAAGCTGGTACCGTACGTGGCATTTGCGTTAAAGCTGGTGATGCTGTCGCGGTGGGTGACACCGTGATGACCTTAGCATAAGGATGGTCTATGGAGAGTATTATTGCGTTAATTAAAGGGATGGGCATATTCCATCTGCAATGGGGGCAAGCAGTAATGATCGCTGTGAGCTTGCTGTTGTTGTGGCTTGCCCTTTCGCGCAAATTTGAACCTTTGCTGTTGCTACCAATTGGTTTCGGCGGATTATTGTCAAATATTCCTGAAGCTGGGCTAGCCATGACAGCATTAGAGAATTTGCTTCATCTCGGCTCACCTGAGCAAATTGCGGTAATCGCCGCACAGTTAGGTGTTTCACCCGATCTTGCTGCGATTAAAACAGCGATGACTTCCGCGCCAATATCCACGATAAATCAATTAGAAGCTTTATCTGTGGATATGGGTTATAGCGCCGGTATTTTGGCATTGTTCTATAAAGTTGCGATTGGATACGGCATTGCACCATTGGTTATTTTTATGGGCGTGGGTGCTATGACAGACTTTGGTCCATTATTAGCCAATCCAAAAACGTTGCTACTTGGTGCGGCTGCACAATTCGGCATTTTCGCTACCGTGCTTGGTGCGTTAGCCTTAAATTATTTCGGTATTATCGAATTTACGCTACCTCAAGCCGCGTCTATCGGTATTATCGGTGGTGCGGATGGTCCGACAGCGATTTATCTCACGAGCAAACTGGCGCCTGAATTGCTTGGCGCGATTGCGGTGGCAGCCTATTCCTACATGGCATTAGTGCCGTTGATCCAACCGCCGATTATGAAAGCGTTAACCACTGAAGAAGAACGCAAAATCCGCATGACGCAAATGCGCCATGTGAGTAATCGTGAAAAAGTGTTATTCCCGGTCATTTTGCTGTTGCTCGTTGGTTTACTCTTACCAGATGCGGCTCCATTACTCGGGATGTTCTGTTTCGGTAATCTCATGCGCGTCAGCGGCGTAGTAGAACGCTTAAGCGATACCACACAAAATGCCTTGATTAACATTGTGACTATTGTGCTTGGCTTGTCCGTGGGTTCTAAACTGATTGCCGATAAATTCCTACAACCGCAAACATTAGGCATTTTAATTCTTGGTGTCATTGCTTTCGGAATCGGTACAGGTAGTGGCGTATTAATGGCAAAATTGATGAACAAATTCAGCAAAAACAAAATTAACCCGCTCATTGGTTCTGCTGGCGTATCTGCCGTTCCTATGGCTGCTCGCGTTTCCAATAAAATCGGATTGGAAGCGGATAACCAAAACTTCCTCCTTATGCATGCCATGGGACCAAACGTTGCCGGTGTAATTGGCTCGGCCATTGCCGCTGGGGTTATGCTCAAATATGTCGGTACGTTGATGTAAGGTTAAAGATGCTGAAAAACACCTATGAGGTTCATTAAATAACAAAAAGAGCGGTCAAATTGACCGCTCTTTTATTTATAACAATTTTCTTTACTTAACCAAACTCATCGCCAAGTTCTTCGCACCTTTGAAATCTACTTTACCACTTCCGAGCATCGGGATTTCATCCACTAAGAAGATTTGGCTTGGTAGCATAATCGGCGGTACATTCAATCCTTTAATGCGTTCATTGATCTCATCTAAAGAAAGTGCAGACTTGATTAAAAGCACAATGCTCTCGCCTTTTTTATCATCACTCAAGGCGACGGCAACAAATTGATTTTCCTCATCAAATACTTGTGAAAGTTTTTCTTCCACGCTGCCAAGGCTGATCATTTCACCACCGACTTTAGCAAATCGAGAATAACGATCCACAATGGTAATAAAGCCGTTATGATCGATATGGCCTTTATCGCCGGTTTTGTAATAACGTACACCATCAATTTCAACAATCACTTCTGCTGTTTTTTCTGGGGCATCCAAATAACCTTTCATGACTTGTCCGCCACCAATCAAGATCAAACCGTCTTCACCGACGGGTAATTCCTGCAAGCTTTCCGGATCCACAATTTTAATAATGGTGCCTGGTAATGGCATACCAACCGTACCGGCTTGATTGAAGGTAAATTCTTGTAAAGTTTCCGGATCAAGTAAATTAGGCATATTTACACTGGCTACCGGTGCAGTTTCAGTTGCGCCATAACCTTCGTAAATTTCCAAGCCAAATTTTAGTTTGAAGGCTTCTTTCACATCTGCTTTCAATTTTTCGGCACCCGCAATAACCATTCGCACGTTTTGTAGCATTAATGGATGGAATTTCTTATTACGCACATACAATCTAAAGAAAGTTGAAGTCCCAAATAAAATACTCACCCGATGTCGAGCACACATTTTTCCTACTGTCGCCCCATCAGTCGGATCCGCCACACTCACCATTTTGATGCCTTCACATAATGGCAATAAGGTTGTCACGGTTAAGCCGAAGGAGTGGAAAATGGGTAAGGAATTCAAAATCACATCATCTTTGTGGAAGTTTAATAATTCACCAATCTGTTTAATATTTGTCAGTAAGTTTTTATGGCTTAATTCAATGCCTTTTGGATCACCTTCACTACCACTACTAAATAAGATGGTTGCATTATCTTCCAAGCTTACATCTGCAAAGTAACGTAATTTAATCCACCATTGCGGCGCTAAAAACGCGGTTAAAAATGACCGCACTTTATTAGCCTTAGTGATCGATTTCCCTAAATTTTCCATAAAGAGGGCTTTATCAGCCACCACTTGGCTAAAGTCAAAACCTTTTGCGTTCAACTTATCCAAGAATTTTTCAGAGGTAATGACTTGCGAAATGTTGGCTTTTTTCAACGCTTTTTCCATCACTTCAGGACTTAGCGTGTAGTTTAGATTTACCGGTACTTTACCCATCACCATTAGGGTCATATTAATAATTGCCCCGATTGATGAGCTTGGTAATAACACACCGACATTTTTTTCATTCCCTAAAGCAGCTTTCAAGGTTTTCACAAACATTAGCACTGCTGCAATAAATTTCAGGTTATTCAGTTTAGTGCCTTGTGCATCCACAGCCGCTTCTTTGAATAAATTCGATTTTGCTGAACTCAACCAATGATGCATAAGCGGTTTACGTTTACTCATGACTTTTTCCCATACGGAGAAAGAAAGTTCGAGCACTTTTTGCTTCATCGCTGTCGCATCAATAAAATCATGAATGGGTTTACCAAATGCCACTAAAATTTCCCGTTTACCTTGGCGTTTAGTTAAATTCTTATAGAAAGAATCTGCGCGGGAGAAACTGCTCCCCCATAATCCACGTAAATAGAAAGGAACCGTCGTCACATTCTCTAAATCTTTTAATACGTGCTCAAAGCCTTTTTGGAACTCATTAATTTGACCGTTATAGCTGATATGGCCTTCTGGGAATAAAGCCACCACTTCACCACGCGCTAAATATTCACGAATGGTTTCAATAGATTCACGGCTTGAACCGCCACCAATTGGGATCACTTTGAAAATACGGAAGAACCAAGTGAGATACCATTTGTTGTAAATCGGACGATACATGACAAATTTAATCGCACGAGGGCTAGCCGCTTGTAACACCAACCAGTCAATCCAGCTAATATGGTTACCTAATAACAACACACCACCACTTTGTGGAAGATTTTTTAAGCCATCCACATGAAAACGGTAATTCGCTTTTAACGCAAAGAGCAAAAATAAACGCGTAAATAAATGGGGCACTTTCGACATGGTATATAAACTCGCAGCAAGACATGCAGCCGAAGTCACTAAGAATAAACCTTGAGTCGAAACATTAAGTTGTACAAAAACAATGCTTAATAGCAAAAAGACCACCATGAACACGTTTTGTACAAAGTTGTTACCCGCCATGATTTTGCCGCTGATTTTCTCAGGTGCGAAATACTGAATCGTCGCATTTAGTGGCACGATTAATAAACCACCAGAGAAACCAAAAACAAAAGAACAAAGTGCTAATACCACCCCACTTTGCGCGAGAGTTAAGAAGAATAATGATACACAAATACCCAACGCACCAAGCGGAACAATACCTAACTCAATATGTAAACGAGAAGCGCGTCCTGCAAGATACGAACCAAGTGCAAGCCCTATTCCACTCACCGCTAAAATCGCTTGAATGACAATAGCATTATCTTCATTGAACATTGCTTTATAATGTGCAGGAAATGCCGCCACAATAATTTGTGACACGCCCCAAAATAGGCTTAATCCAATGACACTCAACCAAATATTTTGATCAGCTTTTAATGTACGAACATTATCTTTTAAATACCCTAGAGAAAGGTATTTTCTCATATCAAACTGCCCATCTGTATTTTCAGCTTCTTGCTTAAAGAATGGGATTTTAAAAGCAAAATAGGCTTCTAACGCACTCAGTAATACTAATGCTACACCTATCACCCAAACACTTTGTAATACTTCATTCGGATCATCAGACGCCACATAATGCGCTTCAAAGAAGAAAGAAAATGCAAAAGAACTAAATAGAATAGCCACAATAGTGAGCGCTTGAATCACACCGTTTGCCATACCGATATTTTCAGTACCCACAATTGATTTAATAATGCTATATTTGGCCGGAGAATAAACCGCACTTTGTGCTGCCAAAATCAATGTCAGTACAAAGGAAATAGCAAACATTCCCGTCATATAACTCAATAAAATCCCCGCACTGATCGCCACAGCTGCTAAACTGCTATAACGAATCACATTGGTACGAGAAAATTTATCGTTAATAAATGCCGAAGGGGAAAACAAGAAAATAAATGGCAATAAAATCATCGCATTAATTAATGCCGTTAAAACCACCAAACTCTCACCTGAAAAACTTTTCAGCAACACATTTTGAATAGTAATTTTATGTGCCAAATCCACACTGGCATTAATAAAGGCAATGGCTAAATACGGTACAAAGCCAGCATATTTTAAGAGTTTCATTTCGCACTCTCCGCTTGATAAAGATTAAAGGTTTTCATATTCAAGAGATAAGGTTTTAACACCAACAATAAATCAAATAAGTGTTTTAATTTTTCATCTTTTTGTTCGCTATTGGCTAATGCCGCTAAAGTCACATTCACTTCTTTTTCCGCTAACATTTTTGCTGCGGCTAAATAAGCTTTCACTACATCCATTTCGGCTTCATCACAACGAGCCAAGATCGCCAAAATATCACGTTCTTTTGCTGTAAAAATGCCTTCACGAGGATTCAATAATCCTTCCGCTACCATATCTTCTATTTGCTGAGTAGAAAGATGAAATTCTGCAGAAAGCTGCTCGACTGAAAACACTTCATTTTCAGCCCCCATGATGATGTCTAATAATCCAATAAGACTTTCATAAGGATTATTCCAATCAAAACTAGGATGAGCAAAAAGTGCTTTAATTTGTGAAATAGTCGCATTGAAATTGCTTTGTAGATATTTAATAAAACTGAGCAACTCCACACAATATTCATCATAGAGATGAAAATTCGGTTTATCTTTCACCGGTTCTGGCAACAAACCTTCTTTCACATAGTACAGCACCGTGGATTTTGGTGTCTGACTAAGCTTAACCAAATCATTCATTTTTAACATAAGGATTTCCCTCTAGGTTGATTTGTTGTGTATTGTAGCGGATAAAAATAAAAAGTAAATAGTGTTACTTTGCACTTTTATTAAAATTTAATAAAAAAGTTGTTCATTACCTATATGAACAACTTTCTTAATTAGCTTTAGCTTTCAACTTTTCGCCACAGATCCTTACTGTAAATAACCCCTACTGGATTTTTCTTCACCCCCATAATAGTAGGAGAAATATAAACCGGTGTGGTGTATTGGAAAAGCGGTAAAGCAAGGTTTTCTTGTTGGATCTTCTCACTTAATTTTAAGTAAATTTCTGACCGCTCTTTTTCATTTAAGCTTTTCAATGCTTGCTCAAAAAGTTGGTCATATTCCGCATTAGCATAGCCATTTTTGTTATCCGGACTTTTAGAATAGAACAAGCCCAAAAATGCCATCGGATGATTAAAGTCCGCACACCAGCCTGAACGAATGACTTGGAAATCACCTTTTTGACGTTTATCCTGTAATGTTTGCCAATTGACTGGTTGAGCATCCACGCGCAGCATATCTGATTGAGTCAATTGCCCCACTAAGCGCTGCGCGATATTCACATGCAATGGCGCATCATCATAAAGCACATTTAAATGTAATGGATGTCTTTCATCAATTTTATTTTGAGCTAATAACTGCTCGGCTACAACAGGCTCCCATCTTGAATCTTGTCCATTTAACATGGCTTTCGGTAAGAAATACGAACTCGGAATTGCCGCTGGAATCTCATTATTCACAATATTAGTAACAGAAACCAACGACGCTATCGCCTTACGCACATCTACCTTAGCAACTTTAGGATCTTTCAGATTAAATTCGTAAAAATAACCGCAAAGCTGTGGAAAATGTTGAAGATCTGAATGTACTTCTGGCACATCAACCACCACATCAAATTCAGCCAATTTAGGTTCAACAAAAGGCAAATAGGCTACGCGCTCAAAAGCGACATTATTTTTCTGCCAATAATAGGGGTTTTTAGTTAAGTGTATGCTTTTCACACTTTCACTTTCGAGCATATAAGCCCCGTTTGTCACCGGGTAATCAGGATCACGATATTGAGGCACAAGGCTGATATGCGCCAACATTTCTGGTAAATAAGGCGTCGCTTTATCGAGCTCAATGCGTAAAGTGTGGTCATTTTCCGCATAAATTCCTAAACTCTTAAAAGGTTTATTTTTCTCTAAAACACCTTTCGCATTTTTTAAATTGAGATAAGCCAAATAAGATCTTAATGGACTATTTGATTGAGACAGTGCTTGCCAAGAAAGCATGACATCTTGGGCGACTAAAGGAGCACCATTTGACCAACGAAGCCCTTCGCGCAAGGTAAAGATCCAAGTTTTGTTGTCTTTTGTTTGCCAACTTTCTGCAATACCTGGCACAATTCGCCCTTCCGAATCATAAGCGGTTAAGCCTTCATATAAATCACGCAATAAGTTTTCCTGTTCGGGATAACGCACAAACCAAGGCTCAAAAGAAGGGGGATGAGTAAACGCTCGAGTCAGTAATGTACGATTCGGTTTTGAAGTATTCTCTTGTTTGATAGACTGGCTTTGTGTTGGTTGCTCATCCGTTTCTGTGTTTGTAGATTTAGAACTGTTTAATTTATCACAACCACTCAATCCAAAAATGACACCAAAAATAACCGCACTTTTAAGCCAAGTAAGGAAAGAATTATCCATTTTCAACGTCTTCTGTTTTAATCCAAAAGAAAAAGAACCAATATTTTACCGCAATTAAAATGGCAATGATCGTTCGACCCACAACACTTGGGGTAAAATAAAAGCCAATTAAAAGCATTGTGGTTGAAAACGTTAGAATAGAAATTTTTGCTTTTTTCGTCAATGCACGACGTTCATTAAAGGATTTCAGATACTTTTGATAAAGCTTGGTCTCTAAGAACCAACGTTCTAAACGAGAAGAACCTTTCGCAAAAGAATAAAGTGTAAGCAGTAAAAAAGGTGTAGTCGGAAGAATAGGTAAAAAAATACCAATAACACCTAATATTAAAGAAATGCATCCAAGAACAACATACATGGCCTTGGTTAAAGAAGTTTTTGGGAAAAACTTAAGTGAAATAACACCTATAACGATCGCAAGAGCAATGATGCCAGAAAAAATGATAATAGAAAAAAAGGAAACGCCGTCCATCATAAACCCTAAATAAAAGTGATACGCAATTATCACTGATTTTTTAGATTTTTCAACCTTGATATTATAGAATTTACCGCAATTTACTAAAGAAACTATTAGCAAAAGGAATATTTATGTCTAATCCATTACTTCATATTGAAGGCTTACCTCCGTTTTCTCAAATCAAACCGGAACATATTCAACCAGCAATCCAAAAACTCATCGAAGAAAATCGTCAAGCCATTGAACAAGTTCTAAAACAACCGCACTTTACTTGGGAAAACTTTATTGAACCGCTTTCTGAAGCAGGCGAGCACTTAAGTCGTGCTTGGTAACCGATCTCCCATTTAAATTCAGTTAAAAACAGCCCTGAATTACGTGATGCGTACCAAGCTTGCTTACCATTACTCTCTGAATACAGTACTTGGGTAGGCCAACACGAAGGGTTATACAATGCCTATTTAGCCTTAAAAAATAGCCCTGAGTTTGCAACTTATTCCGTTGCACAAAAGAAAGCTATTGAAAATGCACTACGTGATTTTGAGCTTTCAGGTATCGGTTTATCCGAAGAAAAACAAAAACGTTATGGTGAGATTGTTGCACGTTTATCTGAATTAAGCTCACAATTTAGCAATAATGTACTCGATGCCACCATGGGCTGGGAAAAAGTCATTGAAGATGAAAGTGAATTAGCGGGTCTTCCTGAATCCGCATTACTTGCGGCAAAACAATCCGCCGAAAGTAAAGGCTTAAAAGGCTATCGCTTTACGTTAGAAATCCCAAGTTATTTGCCAATCATGACCTATTGTGAAAATGCAGCATTACGCGAAGAAATGTATCGTGCTTATGCGACTCGCGCTTCAGATCAAGGTCCAAATGCTGGTAAATGGGATAATACGGCGATCATTGAAGAAATCATGACATTACGCGTGGAATTAGCTAAATTGCTAGGTTTCAATACGTACACTGAACGCTCACTTGCCACTAAAATGGCTGAAAATCCACAACAAGTGTTAGATTTCTTAAATAACCTTGCAGATCGTTCAAAAGCACAAGGTGAGAAAGAATTAGCGGAACTCAAAGCTTATTGTGAAAAAGAATTTGGCGTCACTGAACTTGCGCCTTGGGATATCAGTTTCTATTCCGAAAAACAAAAACAACATTTATATGCGATCAATGATGAAGAACTTCGTCCTTATTTCCCTGAAGATCGCGTTATTTCGGGTTTATTTGAATTAATTAAACGTATTTTTAATATTCGTGCAGTTGAACGTTTTGGCGTAGATACTTGGCACAAAGATGTACGTTTCTTTGATTTAATTGATGAAACCGATGAAGTACGCGGCAGTTTCTATCTTGATCTTTATGCACGCGAAAATAAACGTGGCGGCGCATGGATGGATGACTGTATCGGCAGAAAACGTAATACTGACGGTTCAATTCAAAAACCGGTTGCCTATTTAACGTGTAATTTCAATGCACCTATTGGTGATAAACCTGCGTTATTCACCCATGATGAAGTCACCACTCTCTTCCATGAATTTGGTCATGGTATTCACCATATGCTCACCAAAGTGGATGTGCCAGATGTTGCGGGTATCAATGGTGTACCTTGGGATGCGGTAGAGCTTCCAAGTCAATTTATGGAAAACTGGTGTTGGGAAAAGGAAGCGCTTGATTTTATTTCGGGTCACTTTGAAACGCACGAACCATTGCCAGAAGAAAAATTAAATCAACTTCTCAAAGCGAAAAACTACCAAGCGGCAATGTTTGTGTTACGTCAGCTTGAATTTGGCTTGTTTGATTTTACTCTTCATCATACTTTTGAAGTGGGTAAAGCTAACCAAGTGCTTGATACCTTAAAAGCAGTGAAAGATAAAGTTGCCGTGATTAAAGGTGTTGAATGGGCAAGAGCACCACATAGCTTTAGCCATATTTTTGCAGGCGGTTATGCGGCCGGTTATTACAGCTATTTATGGGCTGAGGTACTATCTGCAGATGCGTTCTCTCGCTTTGAAGAAGAAGGGATTTTCAATCCCGTTACCGGTAAATCCTTCTTAGATGAAATTCTCACTCGCGGCGGCTCTGAAGAACCAATGGTATTATTCAAACGCTTCCGTGGGCGTGAACCTCAACTAGACGCATTGCTTCGTCATAAAGGCATTGCAAACTAATGAACTAAAAAAGAGCGGTCAAATTTTTGACCGTTTTTTATTTTTCAATATACAGAAAATAAAAAAGCCCTCGGTAATCCGAAGGCTTTTATTTTTACTATCGTAATAAAAATTAGCGACGTAAACCTAAACGAGCGATAGTGCTTTGGTATAAAGCAAGATCAGTACGTTTTAAGTAGTCTAAAAGTTTACGACGACGAGAAACCATACGTAATAAACCACGACGACCATGGTGGTCTTTTTTGTGCTCAGCAAAGTGAGCTTGTAAGTGGTTGATTTGTGCAGTTAATAATGCGATTTGAACTTCAGAAGAACCAGTATCTTTCGCATCGCGACCAAATTCAGCAACGATAGCTGCTTTTTTTTCAGTACTTAGAGACATTTTTTACTCCTAAAAGGTAGTGTTATTAATACATCATTCGCCGATCTCTAACTCAGCGATGACAAGGAGCCTGAATTTTAACGATTGAGCAGGATAAAGGCAAGCTTTATTCTACTCATCCCTTAATAAATTAATCTTTCAGCGCTTTGATTTTCTCAATTACGTTTGTAGTTGAACAGCCATTTTCGAAATTCAATACACGAACATCGCCGCCGTTCGCCCACACTTCTTTACTGCCTGCAATCTCTTCAGGTTTGTAATCGCCGCCTTTCACCAATAAATCCGGTAAAATCTCACCGATTAAACGTTGTGGTGTATCTTCATCAAAAGAGACTACCCAATCCACAGAAGCTAAACCAGCCAATACTGCCATACGTGCATTCAGATTGTTAATTGGACGACTTTCACCTTTTAAGCGTTTGACTGAATCATCCGTATTCACGGCAACAATTAAGCGATCGCCAAGTTTGCGGGCATTTTCTAAATAAGACACATGGCCTGGATGAAGAATATCGAAACAACCGTTTGTCATCACGATTTTCTCACCGCGCGCTTTAGCATGATCGACCGCCATTTTTAATTGGCTT
>OGHM01001130.1_pt1 | contig 10955 bp, 9 predicted proteins | sample 1571531 | NCBI WGS metagenome assembly OGHM01 (sample SAMEA2582031, study PRJEB24529) | metagenome | biome: Human gut stool | place: China | collected 2011 | reverse complement strand
TTGCCCGACCAGTCGGCGATTTTTGCCATCGAAAAAATCGTTGGCTTCGCGAATGTAGGAATCGCTGTGACGCCAAATGGCGCTATGAGTCCGGCATCGAGCGTGAGCGGATTGATGATTGCGCATCCTGCGTCGCGTTATTTTATGATTGGCGCCATTGCGCCCGACCAACGCCGCGACTATGCCGCGCGGCGTGGCATAACAGAGGAGGAATTGAGCAAATGGCTTCCGAAATGATGATATTGCCCGAAGTGGCTGAGCTTCTTGAAACGGAGGCTCGGCGCATAAACGCACCGGAATTTGTGGCTGCCGATCCGGTGCAGTTTCCACGTCAGTTCTCAGCGTTGCCCGACATTGAGATAGCCGCGTTTTTGTCGGCAACCATCGCATGGGGCAACCGCAAGATGATTTGCAGCAACTGCAACAAAATGCTGCGGCTGATGGACTTTCAGCCATATCGCTATGTGATGGATTGCGGTTATGACGATCTTGGCGAACGGTTCAATATTCACCGCACATTCTTCAGCGATGATTTTGCATACTATCTACGCGGGTTGCGGCGCATCTATGACCGCTATCCGTCGGTCGACGCATTTGCCGCAGCCAATGGGGTGGGCGACAGCCAGTATCCTTCGTGGAAACTTGTCGGATTGATGTCGAGGGAGTTTGCCGCCGCCAACGACGGGGCTGTCAACAGTCGTTGTCTCCCTACCGGACTTGACACCACCGCCCTTAAACGCATCAATATGGCGTTGCGATGGCTTGTGCGCCGCGACGGCATTGTGGATATGGGGGTGTGGACAAGCATCAAACCGTCGCAACTGTTTATCCCGCTCGATGTGCATGTGGGCAACACAGCGCGAGCGCTCGGACTGCTTCAGCGACGCGGCAACGACCGCAAAGCTGTGGAGCAACTGACGGCACTTTTGCGCACACTCCGTCCCGACGACCCCGTGCTCTACGACTTCGCCCTCTTTGGCATAGGCGTGGGCAACCGCTACACCGGCGGAGGCGTGAAGATTATTTGAATCTAACCTGCAGATTCAGTTTGATGAAAAAGCGACTGCCCTGTTCGTAAATTTTTCCGAAAAGATGGCGACTTGTGCTTGGAGTGTCGAATTTGGTGTTGTAGAAAAGGTAGTTTTCCAAATCATTGCGGTCGAAAAAATGATAGCAAATTATGTCGCCGTCTTCCTTGATTACGATGTAGCCTCCATTGGCGTTGAACGTGCCATGCCACGGCTTCGAACATGTCATTCCGAGAGCGAAAGCGAGCAAGAATTGCTTGATTTTGTATTCATACATTGGCTGCGTGGTGTTCTGTGTCAATATCAATGGGTCGTCATTTGTTTCTTGACGGGTAATCTCTTCAAGTGATGACAGATTGGTGCTATAGTATAAGAGCAATTCATCGGCAAGGATTCGCTCCAATCCCAAGTCAAGGAGTGTCAGATTATTGTGGGTCTCCTTTCGGGCAGTGCCTATAAACGACAGTTTTGCCCCGATTTCTTCTAAGTAATTGAATTTTGCCCCGAACTTGCCTAACTTGTTGAATTCCGACATTTGAGAATGGTCGACATTGATTACTTGATAAATGAAGTTGGTGCTGTCTTTGTTGGCGTTTATCAAGGTCGAATTACCGCCTAATTTAGATTTGATGCTGTAGCCTAATTCTGGCTTTGAGCCAGTGTTGGGGTCGTGGATAACAAGTCTTATGTCGGCCTTGTCGGTCGACTTGGCTTTGATTGTTTTGCAGTCAATCCGTTCAAGAAAATTGTGTATCTCAGGAATGTCAAATGTGCCGGTATGCGTTTTTATGACATTTAAAATGGAATGTGCCTTTGTTTGCATTTCTTCTTGGGAAACGTCGATGGTGCAATCGTTGGTTCTCGACACAAGGATTTCTTTTTTTGCGGCATTTACAGTATATGCAGTACGGTCGATTTGGTCGTTTCTGAAAATTTTAAGAATTGGGAAAAAACGGTCATCCTGTCGATTCTGGCTGGCGTCTCCACAATACAGCCGTCCGTCGGCAAGCAATTTCAGAAGAGCGTATAGCTCACTCCATTCGCCACGGTTACCTCTTAGTCCCATAACGTTTGCTTTTGGTTGTGACTATGTGCTTGATAATCTCCGAAGCAGTGGCTTGTATTGCTGGAACGGCAACGGAGTTGCCGAATTGCTTATATGCTGACGCGTCGGCAACGCAGATTATAAAATTGTCGGGAAATCCTTGCAGCCGCGCCCATTCGCGCGGTGTCATGCGTCGGATTCCATCGCGGTTTACTTCGCCTTTGATTTTTGTTATCGGAGTAAAATTTGTCAGACGATTGTCGATGACGAGATTTCGCTCCCGTCCCATACCGCCGACTACAATGGCGTTTGCCACCTGATTGTCAGCAATGATTTCATATCCAAATCCGTTTCCTTTGGCGGAATGGCGCTCTTTGTGAGCGATTAGGGTTTTGATGTACTGGGTTGACAAATAATACTTTACAGACACTTCTTTTTCTTCTTTTATGTCTGCGAATGTTTTGCTGTTGTCGGTTGGTTGAGGGTATGAGAAGCCATCGGTGCATTGGTCTTTTCTGAAGCCTACAATATAGACGCGTTCCCTATGTTGCGGCACTCCGAAATGCATTGCATTTACAATCTGGGGGTCGGGAACGTAATAGTCCAAATCATTCCGCAATACGTTGAGTATTGTTTCAATAGTGTGTCCTTTATCGTGGATTAACAGACCTTTTACGTTTTCCAGAAAAAAAGCCTTTGGGCGTTTCCTTCGTAGAATTTCGGCTACATCAAAAAACAAAGTGCCTCGGGTTTCCTCAAAACCGAGCCGTTTGCCAGCCAGCGAAAAGGCTTGACATGGAAATCCTGCGCACAAAATGTCGAAATCGTCGGGTATGAAAGCCTTTGTTTCTTCTTTTGTTATGTCGCCGAATGGATATTCTCCATAGTTGGCGAAATATGTACGCTTTGCTTGCTCGTCCCATTCTGAAGAGAAAACGAATTTGCCCCCGAGTCGTTGCATTGCCATTCGGAAGCCTCCAATTCCTGCGAATAGGTCGATAAACGTAAACTTAGGCTTTTCGGTTGGGAGAAACGGGGCAGAAAAGAAATCACTGAAAAGAGAGTCCTGTAATGGTTCTGCTGCAATGTCGCTGTCAGCTGCGAGAGGGGGAAGATGGACTGATGCTGCTTTATCAAACGGTTTGCAGTGTATGCTTCCGTAATTATGAGCGTAATGCGACAGGATGGATAGTCTATCGTTCTTATTGTCAATCGGTTTCGTCATCTGTGAGGTTTCTTCGTTAGAAACATCACGGTGACAATGAATGGAACTCGTTGATTGACAAAGAATATGGAATGTTTCTTTTGCCAATCGGAACCTTTTGACAAAGGATCAAGCACGTTTCCACACAAGCATCAGGGGTACGCTATTGCTATGGTGGTATGCCCCTGATGTTATGAGTTGATGGTTGTTGATGCGTGGCTAAGATACGGGTTTTTAGTGCTTTAGCGGAATAAAAACCATTTCGTGATTACACAGAATTCGTTTGCTAAATACTTTTTTATCTGCGTATTTTGGCATAACTTTGTTGTCTAAAAAGTAATATTTCTAACGAAGAAACGGCACACCTGTTTTTTAGCGGTGGCAGGCGAGGGGTCAGAACAGTTCGTTGTACCAACTGCTCAGGTCGTCACGTATTTGCTTGTAGTGGCGGCATATGAAATCGACCAATCTTGAGGAGTAGCGTTGGGAGATGAATTCGTTTGCTGTCAGATAGCCATAGAAATTGCCGCGCGAGTCGACAATTACCGGAGGCGTTGAGGCATACTCGTTCCAAGGCGAGTAACTGCTGTACTCACTCCCGTAGGTCCCGTATTCGTTCCAGATAGACTTGCTGCTGTATTTGCTTCCGTAGGTCCCGTATTCATTCCATATCGACTCGCTGTCGTAGCAGTCGGCGTTCAGCTTTCCGAGAAAAACATCATGGTCGCTGCCGCCATAGATGAGCAGCGTCTGTGCCTGGAGCGAAACCATGCACAGCAGCATTGCCAATGTTGCAATCGTACGTTTCATTGCTTTATTATTTTACTTTCACCAATTTAAGACGCAGACTGTTGAGCACCACCGTCACCGAACTTACCGCCATTGCGGCGCTTGCCCACATAGGGTCGAGCATTATGCCGAACAGTCCGGCGGCAACCGGCAGCCCGATAATGTTGTAGATGAATGCCCAGAAAAGGTTCTGATGCACGATGCGCATCGTTTTCTTCGACAGACGCACAACGCGCGGCAGCATCTGCAGGTCGGACGTCGGCAGGGTCACCATCGCTGTCTCAATTGCAATATCGGTTCCGTTGCCCATGGCTATCGATACATCGGCACGTGCCAACGCAGAGGAGTCGTTGATGCCGTCGCCTGCCATTGCCACGATGCGTCCGCGGTGTTGCATGTCGAGGATATATTTTTCCTTGTCGTCGGGCAGCATCTCGGCCTTGAAGCCCGTAGCACCCACTTCCTCAGCCACTCTTGCGGCAGAGGCGTTGTTGTCGCCAGTGAGCATATACGCCCTCAGACCGAGCCGTTTCAGCGAGGCGATTGCCGGTGCGGAAGTTTCCTTGACCATGTCGGCAAGCACAAACACCGCGAGCAGGCGGTTGCCACAGCCGAAATAGATGGTTGTGCCGCCGTGGGCGTTGGCTTTTATGTCGGAATTCTTAACGTTGCGTTCGTGTGCCATCAGCTCGCTTCCCACCCAGTAGAGCTGTCCGTTGTGGTGAGCTTCCACACCTTTTCCCACGATTGCCGCGAATTTGTCGGTATTGGAAGGCGTGATGCCGCGGTCTTCGAGCGAAGCCACAAGCACACCGGCAAGTGGATGTTCCGACTGCTTTTCGGCGGCGAGCATCACCCCGAGATCCTCGTCGGTGGCGTCGGCTGAAATCTTTGCGGAAACCACAATCGGTTTGCCTTCGGTTATGGTGCCGGTTTTGTCGAGCACGATGTCGGTAGCCTTGCAGATGCGTTCAAGGGCGGTTGCGTCTTTGATGAGAATGTGATGCTCGGCGGCTTTGCCGATACCCACGGTGATGGCTGTTGGCGTGGCGAGTCCGAGAGCGCACGGGCATGCGATTACAAGCACCGACACCGCGCAGATTACGGCTGTCGCCACACTTCCTCCTGCGATAATCCATCCTATAAGAGTGATTGCGGCAAAGGTGACCACCACATAGGTGAAATAACGGCTTATCACGTCGGCAACTCTTTGCACGGGAGCCTTGCTGCCCTGAGCGTCGCGCACGGAATCGACAATGCGTGCCAGCAGGGTGGTGTCGGCGTCGGCAGTGACGCAGACGGTGATGGCGCCGTTCTTGTTGATTGTTCCGGCAAACACCTTGTCGCCTTTATGTTTTGCCACCTGCATAGGTTCGCCTGTCAGCATACTCTCGTCAACATAGGTGTCGCCTTGACTCACCGTTCCGTCGACAGGGATTCTGCCGCCCGGCTTCACGAGGACGATGTCGCCGGCGTGGATGTCTTTGATGTCGACAAGGCGCGAGCCTCCGCAGTCGTCGAGCACGGTTGCGTTGGATGGTTGCAAGTCGATAAGCGAGCGGATGGCAGACGATGTGCTGTTTTTGGCCTTTTCCTCGAGTAGCCGCCCTGTCAGCACAAACGCCACAATCATCGTCGCGGAGTCGAAATATACGTGGTTTCCCATGCCGTGCTTGGCGGCAAAGTCGGGAAACGCTATCTGGAATATGCTGAACACCCATGCCGACGCTGTGCTGAGAGCAACGAGCGTGTCCATATTTGCCGAGCGTTGCTTGACCATCTGCCAAGCCCTTTCGTAGAATCGCCGTCCGCAGTAGGCGAGCGATACGGTTGCAATTATGGCTGTTGCCCATTGCCATGTGGCTTGTGTGCCGAGCGATGTCATCGAAATCGACATAACGACTATGGCTGTTGCCCATGCCGCCGCAAGTCGAATGATGTGGTTTCGATACTTTTCGCGGCGCAATTCTTCCTCGTCTATGTCGCCGTCGGTCACAAGGCCGTAGCCGGCAGCCTCCACGGCGGCCTTTATTTGCTGTATGTTGATTATTCTTGGATCGAAATGCACTGTCAATTCGTTGGCGGCGAAATTCACTTTCGCGATGCCGACGCCTTTCAGGGCCTGCACGGTGCGCTCCACATTGCTGGCGCAGACCACGCAACTCATATCGGTAACTTCAAATGTCTTCTTTACCATAATGCAAAATCTTTAGTGTAAAGTTACGTCTTTATGCGTATATTTGCAAAAAAATAGGCGTAGATTAATGATATTCTATTTCTCAGGAACTGGCAACAGCGAGTATGTGGCGCGCCGCATAGCCGCTGCGACAGGCGACGGGGTGTCTTCGATTGCGGAATGTGTGGCACGCCGCCGTTTTGATTTCGACGCCTCGAAGGAGCGTCGTGTGGGCTTTGTGTTTCCAGTGCATTTCTGGGGCTTGCCGGCGATTGTGGCGGAGTTTTTAGAAGCGTTGACACTTGCGGATGCGGGGTGTTGCTTTGTATATACCGTCGCCACCTACGGCACGTCGACCGGACAGGCCGGTTGGATGGCTCGCAAAGCGTTGCTGGATAAAGGTGTGGCTGTCGATGCCGGTCTGTCGGTGCGTATGGTGGACACGTGGACTCCTTTGTTCAATCTGACCGACAAGGAGAAGTGCCGCCGTCGCGAGGCGTCGGCCGAAAAGGAGATAGACGCAGCGATAGGCAGAATTGTGGCCTGCAGGGGCGGAAACACAGAGAGAATGAGAATACCGCATGTGATTGCTGGTGTTTATCATGCCACCTACGGTAGCCAGCGGCAGACGCGGCATTTCCATTTTATGGCAGACCGTTGTGCCGGTTGCGGACTTTGTGCCGACCGATGCCCGTCGTCGGCGATAGAGATGCGAGACGGCAAGCCTGGGTGGGTCAAGGCGCAATGCACATTGTGTCTGCGCTGTTTGCACCATTGCCCGGGATTTGCCATCCAGTATGGCAGACACACTGTGCGGCATGGGCAATATGTGAATCCTAATGAACGAAAAAGATAAAAATAAATAATGGCAAAAAAACGGAATCCGAGTTTTGAGATATTGAGGGTGGTGGCGATGTTTCTCATCGTCGTGTGGCATTTCCTGATGCACGGAGTGGGGCAGAAGCCCGACGGCATCACTTCCGACATCCCGTCGCTTTTCAACCTTTGTTCGATGGAGATGATAGGTTGCCTTGCGAAAGTGTCGACCAATTGCTATATCCTGATAACGGGTTATTTCATCATACATCAGACATCTCCAAAGTGGGAAAAGATACCGAAGACGTGGGCGCCGATAGTCTTTTATTCGGTGCTGTTGTTCTTCGTCTTCCTGCTTTGCTCAAATCTGCGTCTTGGATGGGACGATTTCGGGAAGTCGCTTATGCCGATATATTTCAACCGCTATTGGTTTGCCACCCGCTATGTAGCGCTTGTGGCATTGGCTCCGTTCCTCGCCATCGTCGCGCAGGCGTTGACACGCCGGCAGTATCTTGTGATGCTCGGAGTGATGGCGGTAATCAATTTCGATTTCCTTCTCGGCGACCAGATGAGCGGCAACAATTCGCTGCTGTGGTTCGTATTCCTGTTTTATGTGGGTGGCTACATCAGACTGCATTTCAACCACGAAGGCGTAAACCATTTCGGCAAACTGTATTTCCTTGTGGCGATAGTGCTGGCTGCGATATTCCTTGTGAAAACGTTCGTGCACTACGGGGTGTGGTCGTCGCCGATGATGGCTGACTATCACGACAACAACGGCATCCTTTTCATCGCTGCACTGATGCTGTTTCTCTGGACAGCGCGCTACAAGGCGCCCGACACGTGGCTGGTGCGCTTCCTGGTGCGCATAGCGCCGTTGACGTTTGGCGTGTATCTTATACCCGACAACATCTACGTGCGCCGCCTGTTGTGGCACGACTGGCTCGATGTGCATTCATGGCTTCACTCATGGGCGTTTGTGCCTATGCTTGTGGTGTCGACGGTGGGCATTTTCTTTGCCTGTATAGCCATCGATTCCGTGCGCGACCGTCTGTTCCGCCTGCTGCGTGTGAACGACCGTATCGACACACTTTTTGCAAAAATTAAGCCCAAAAACAACGCGATATGATTATCAACGAACGCGATTTACGCCACCAGTCGGTGGTTGAGGCGGCACACCGTATGATGACGGCTGCCCGCACCGCTCCCAAGGCAAAGGGGGTGGACATCATTGAGATAGCACTTGTAGAGGAGCGCGAGGATTTGGAGAAACTGGCGGAGGCTATGCGCCGACGCAGCGAGGAGACTGGCTTCAAATTCCTGCTTCGCGACGCAGACAATATTCTTCAGGGCGAGGCAGTGATACTCATTGGCACGCGCCGTCACACGCAGGGTCTTAATTGCGGTTATTGCGGTTATTCAGCCTGTGGGCAGAATCCAGCGCAGAATCCGTGTGCCCTCAATTCCATCGATGTGGGCATTGCCATAGGCTCTGCCTGCTCTGTTGCCGCCGATCTCCGGATTGACACCCGTGTGCTGTTTTCTGCTGGTTGGGCGTCGGAAACGTTGCCGTGGCTTCCTGGATGCTCGCAGACCATAGCCATCGCACTCAGTGCCTCGTCGAAAAGTCCATACTTTGACCGTAAGCCGAAAGAACAGAAATAGACAATTGTGGATAGTTTTTGCACTATCTTTGTAAAAGATATATAAACAATATAAAATTCTAATGTTATGAAGAATATAGAAGTAGGATACTGTGTTAGACGTGATGGCAATGTGATTTTGCAAGATGTTGCATCGGTTAAAATTACAGACAGACAAATTCCGGAAATTGCAAAATACATATTGAGCGATGCTGAATATCAGACAGGTGAGCTTGTTTGTGTCCCGAGCAAAATATATGACCGAATTACGTCGTCAGTGTACGAAGATGCTATCTCAAAGTTGGGCAAACGGAAAGATGCGCTTTATGGTGACGATGAGGTTGAGTTGGAGGAATTCTTGCCCGATTCTCTTTTGAAACTGTTGCCGGAGGAAGTTGTTGCCGTTCTGCCGTTTGAAAGCAGTCTTGAAGATGAAGAGTCGGATGTGGAGGAAGAGAAATGTGTCAAGAAAGGGTGTGAATTGCCAGAACCAGACAATAGCAACACTCTGTATCTTGTGATTAAACAAGTGTACTTTGACCAGATAATCGCAGGTACAAAAACGGAAGAATATAGAGAGGTAAAATATTCTACTTACAAAAAGTATGTCAAGACGGAAGATGACGGCAGCGTGATGTTCAGTGACGCGATTTCTGATGAGGAGCTGTCGAAATATCAATGTGAAGACGATCTGAACATCTACAACAATGGAGTCTGTCCATTGATCCCTAAGAACTGGTGTTATCTGAATCTTGCAGTCGGCTACAATAAAAAGCGTGACACGGCATTGGTGGAAGTTGTCGACATAACATTTGAGGCGGAAACTGACAAGTTTGGTAATGTCGTCCGCTTTGATTTTGATGAATCAGACAACGTGTGCTTCTCTCCAACGGGGAAACTATGCCTGTGGATTGCCGTGCTCCATTTAGGAAAAGTTGTAAGGAAGGAAATTGTTTCAAAATAAAAAGGTAATGCCTGCCGCGGAGTGTGAATGCAGGCGTCTAAATAAGCATAAAAAAGCCGCACCCTGAGGATGCGGCTTTTATTATGTTTGATTGTATTCTCGAGGATTACTTGCCTTCCTTAGCGAGTTTTTCCTTGAGGGCTGCGAGAGCAGAGATGTCGCCGAGAGTAGTTTTCTCGATAGGAGTGCTCATTACAGGAGCCTCTTCTGCAACTTTTGCTTTCTTAGCTGCTTTCTTAGCCTCAGCCTTTTCTGCACGAGCTTCATCTTCGAAGATGCGGCTGTGAGAGAGGATGATGCGCTTAGAGTCCTTGTTGAATTCGATAACCTTGAAGTTCAGCTTCTCGTCAACCTGAGCCTGAGTTCCGTCTTCCTTAACGAGGTGCTTAGGAGTAGCGAATCCTTCAACGCCGTAAGGCAATGCGATAACCGCACCCTTTTCGAGCATTTCAACGATAGTGCCCTCGTGGATGCTGCCTACAGTGAAGATAGTTTCGAATACGTCCCAAGGATTCTCTTCGAGCTGCTTGTGGCCGAGGCTCAAGCGGCGGTTGTCCTTGTCGATTTCGAGAACTTGAACGTCGATGTCGGCACCGATCTGAGTGAACTCGCTCGGGTGTTTGATTTTCTTAGTCCAAGAAAGGTCAGAGATGTGGATCAAGCCGTCAACACCCTCTTCCAACTCAACGAATACGCCGAAGTTAGTGAAGTTGCGCACTTTTGCAGTGTGCTTAGAGCCAACAGGATATTTCTCCTCGATGTTTGCCCATGGGTCAGCCTTGAGCTGCTTGATGCCGAGCGACATTTTGCGCTCTTTGCGGTCGAGTGTAAGAACTACTGCCTCTACCTCGTCGCCCACCTTCATGAAGTCCTGAGCCGAACGCAAGTGCTGTGACCAAGACATTTCAGAAACGTGGATAAGGCCTTCTACGCCCGGAGCGATTTCAACAAACGCACCGTAGTCTGCCATAACGACAACTTTGCCTTTCACCTTGTCGCCAACCTTCAAGTTTGGATCCAAAGCGTCCCATGGATGTGGCTGGAGTTGCTTCAAACCGAGGGCGATACGCTTCTTCTCGTCGTCGAAGTCGAGGATAACAACGTTGAGCTTCTCGTCCAATTTCACAACCTCGTTCGGGTCGTTTACGCGACCCCAAGAAAGGTCTGTGATGTGGATCAAGCCGTCTACGCCGCCAAGGTCGATGAATACACCGTAAGAAGTGATGTTCTTGACAGTTCCTTCCAATACTTGACCTTTTTCCAATTTGGCGATGATTTCTTTCTTCTGTT
>OGHM01001125.1_pt1 | contig 11003 bp, 7 predicted proteins | sample 1571531 | NCBI WGS metagenome assembly OGHM01 (sample SAMEA2582031, study PRJEB24529) | metagenome | biome: Human gut stool | place: China | collected 2011 | reverse complement strand
GGGAGCGATAACTCCTTTAACTCCTTTAACTTCTGAGCTTGCGAAACTTGAATAAGTTTTTATTAAATCACGATGACACAACATAACAGTACATTTTTCTATCATCTTGTCGCCTTCATCACTGTGGCGATATGGGGAACCACCTTTGTCTCCACCAAGGTGCTGATGCTTCATGGCCTTTCGCCAGCCCAGATATTCACCCTTCGTTTCTTCATGGCTTATGTGCTGATGCTGTGTTTCAACCACCGTCGGCTCTTCGCCTCGTCGTGGCGCGATGAGGGCAGGATGATGCTGTTGGGCATTACGGGCGGCTCGCTCTACTTTCTGAGCGAGAACGAGGCGATGAACTTCACCACCGCCACCAACACTTCGCTTATCGTCTGCTCGTGTCCTCTTTTCGCCACCTTGTTGGTGAGGCTCGTCTATCGCTCCTCGCGCATTCATGTGGTTCAGCTGATGGGTTCGCTGTTGGCATTTGTGGGCATGGTCATCGTGGTGCTCAACGGCCGTTTTGTGCTCCATCTCTCTCCCGTGGGCGATGCGTTGGCTTTCACAGCCTGTATGTGCTGGGCTGTCTATTCGCTGCTCATGAAGTCGATGTCCGACAAGTACAGTGCCGCATTCATCACGCGAAAGGTGTTCTTCTATGGCGCACTCACCATTCTGCCCTATTATGCCGTGGTGCCAGGTCTTCCCTCCCCGGAGGTGCTCACGCATCCCGTGGTACTTGCCAACCTGCTCTTCCTGGGCTGCCTGGCTTCCATGGTGTGTTTCCTCACGTGGAACTGGTGCATCTCCAAGTTGGGAGCCGTCAAAGCCACCAACTGGGTTTATTTCAACCCCATCTCCACCATGATCTTTGCCTCCTGGGTACTGGGCGAGAAAATCACTCCCTACTTCCTCGCAGGTGCTGCCTGCATCCTCATAGGTATGTACACGGCCGACAGGAAGACAGAATAAAAACAAACTTATTTAGCATTTACACCTCTTTATTTTAAAACTTTAAAACTTAATCTCTATGTTAATCAAGAACAAACTATTATTGGCCTTGGCTGTGGTATCGCTGCAGTCGAAGGCACGAGAGTCGGTCGACCTTTCTTCGTTAGGGTGGAACATTACGCTCGACACCCAGGCTCAATGGAACAGCGACGAGTTGTATGTTTCGCCCGTCAATGTTGCTGCGCTCCCCGTTCATCAGCCCACAGGAGGGTGGCAGTTGCTCGACGCTCCCCAGAAGCGCAACGTTCAGCTGCCTGCCACTGTCGAGGGAGAGCTGTGGGGATGGAACGGACAGACCTACGGTGTGACAGGAAACTATGTGGGCGTATCGTGGCTCAATACCTCGGTAGACGTGCCTGCCAACTGGACAGGCAAGCGCATCACCTTGCAGTTTGATGCCGTACGCTTTCGCGCCGAGGTGTTCGTCAACCACCAGCTCGCAGGTTACGACCTCGTCAACAGTACCCCTTTCTCTATCGACATCACCCCATACGTCAAGCTGGGTCAGAAGAACGATGTTGCCATCCGCATCACCGACCCTAACGGCAACTTCAACTGGAAAGACTCGCAGTGCTATGCGTGGGGCAACTATCTCACCAATCCCTCGCATGGTTTTGGCGGCATCACGGGGCGTGTGCATCTGTGTGCCACCGACAGAACGTACATCGACGACGTGTTTGTCGAGAACACCCCTGTCCCCTCTGTCGTGAAGGTTCATGTTGCAGCAGGAGGACTTACTGCCGACACTCCGTTGGTAATGGAGTTGAGGGAGCGTGGCAGCCAGAAGGTGGTATGGCGTCATAACGACCAGATGACCACAGCCGCGAAAACCATCGAGGTGTCATTGCCACAGGCCAGACTGTGGAGTGTCGACGCCCCCAACCTGTACGAACTGACCTTGAGGTTGGGCAACGACGAGGTGAAGAAGCGTTTTGGCTTCCGTTGGTTCGAGGTGCGCACGGTGAGGGGCGACAAGCAGTTCTACCTCAACGGCAAGCGCATCACCCTCGTGACCGCCATATCGTGGAGCTTCTGGCCCGACAACGGTATCACGCCGTCCAGGGAACTGGCCTACAAGCAGGTGCGTGACGCCAAACAACTGGGCATGACGATGCTCAACTTTCACCGCACCATCGGCAACCCCGATGTACTCGATGCCGCTGACGAACTGGGACTGCTCTATTTCGAGGAGCCTGGTGGAAACCAGTATCCCGCAGGCAAGTTTGATGACGGAACTCTCTATACCAAGTTCTACTTCGACTATCGCAACGAGAAGCTGGCACGCATGATTCGCCGCGACCGTTCGCACCCATCGCTCGTCATCTACAACTTGCACAACGAGCGCGGAGCGTCTCCGCAGGCTGAAGACCGACGCGAGATGCAGATGGGACATCGACTGGATCCTTCGCGCATCCTGACCTACAACTCGTGCAACGGCAAGAACCCCGAAGGAGAGCCCGACGATCACTTCAAACTGCACCTGATGCCCAACGATACCACTTTCTACAACGTAGGGTGGTGGGACAACCATCATGCCGGAGGCCCCGGTGTCTATCACGACTATATATATAAAGGTAAGGACAACTATCTGCGCTACTCCGCCAACAAGGGCGAGATCGTATATTGGGGCGAGGAGGGAGCCATCGGCACACCACCACGCCTGCAGCTGATACGCGATGAGATTTTGCGCACCGGACGCACCACAGGATGGGAAGCCAAAGACTACCTCGCCTGGTACGATGCCTACGATCAGTTCCTGCGCCAGCGTGGCTTCAGCAAAGCCTTCCCCTGTGTCGACAGTCTGACCAGGCAGATGGGCAACGTGGCTTACTACTATCAGGGACGAGTGATAGAGAATATACACATCAGCAACACCGTCGATGCCTACGCCGTCAACGGATGGGAATCAATGAAATTGGAGAACCACTCAGGCATCGTCGACAACTACCGCAACCTGAAGGGCGACGCCGACCTCATTGCCCGTTACAACCGCCCTCTCTACCTGGCAGTAAAGCTGACCAACAAGGTGCTGGCTGTAGGCGATACCACCACCACCGATGTGTACATCGTCAATCGAAAGAACGTACACGGCACGGCACAGTTGGTGTTGACCGCCCGTGATGCCAAAGGGCGCCTCTTGGCTCAGACCAAACACAAGGTAAAGGTGAGTGGTGGTGTAGTGTATGGCGAGAACCTGATGACCGGATGGCAGTGGAAGGTGACAGGCTCTGGCTATGTCAGCGTCGACGCCAAGTTGGTGCAGCAGGGCCGCACCGTGGCAGCAGGCAGCGACCGCATCTATGCCGTGGCCATGAACGCCAAGAGCATAGAGGGCACGTGCGTGGTGGCAGATACCACAGGAGTGCTCGCCGCCTATCTCAAGAGTCAGGGCATACAGACTACAGACTATAAGGCTGGTCGTCCGCAGGGCGATTTCATGATTGTGGGAGCCTTTGAGCCAACCCAGTTCGGCAGTGGCTACAGCGACATCCTCGAATGGGCAAGCACAGGCCACACAGTTGTCATCGTCGACAATCCCCTGCGCTGGGCCGACCTGCTCAGCGATAAGGAGATCATGGATTACCGGGGATTCAAGCAGTTGGGGCGCTCCTGGTACGGAGGCAACTTCTTCTGTCGGTCACACCCCATCTTCAAGGGCTTGCCCACCGACTGTGTGTTCAACTGGGAGTATCAGTGCTTTGCCGCTTATAACCGCCGTCGCGTCGGTCTGCGCGACATGAATGGCGAGGTGCTCGTAGGCTGTGTGTCCGACCATCGCAAAGAGGTGTATTCAGCCCTCTCAGAGATAGCCGTAGGCAGAGGACGCGTGCTCATCACCACGCTCGACATTCCTGCCTGTCTGCGTGGCACAGCCGCCTATAACAAGAAGATGGACCTCGACGGTATGAACGAATCGATGAATACTTTCAACACGCAAGGTATGAACAAAGCCGACGCCGTAGGTCGTCAGCTCTTGCTCAACATGCTGCGTTACGCCTCTGGAAAGAGTAGCCAGCAGGCCCAGTAGCATGGTGCTTTTTATACGCCTAAGTGTTAGTGTGAATCATACCATCTCGTGCAGATGGTATGATTTTTATGACAATAAAAAAATCGTAACGGAAGAAGATAAATTAACTTCCGTTACGATGATAAGGTCTGCTTACTTCGCTGCCAATACCTCAACCTCTACCAAGGCCCCCTTGGGCAGCTTCTCTACAGCTACGGCAGAGCGGGCAGGGAAAGGCTGGCTGAAGAACTCGGCGTAAACCTCGTTCATGGCTGCAAAATCGTCCATGCTGTCCAAATAGACTGTAGTCTTCACCACGTGGGCGAGGTCGGTGCCGGCAGCCTTCAGGATGTTCTGCGCGTTGGTGAGCGCCTGGCGGGTCTGCTCCTTGATGCCACCCTCTACGAAATTACCCGTTGCAGGGTCGATAGGAATCTGACCCGATGCAAATACGAAACCATTAACTTCAATAGCCTGGCTATAAGGTCCTATAGCAGCAGGCGCATTGTCTGTGTGAATTGCGTTCATAATTTTTACCTTTTAATTTTTTACTTTTTTATTTTTTACCTTTTTACTTTTTTACCTTTAAACAATATACAGGTGGAAGCCCTTTTCTTCGAGCGCCCCCTTGATTTCCTTCACGTGATCAGCATCACGGGTCTCCATGGTGAGACGCAGCACACACGAGTTCACCTTCTGGCGGTTGGCAGAACGGTCGTGGTGCACACCCGTGATATTTCCACCCAAGCTTGCTATCACCGAGCACACTTCCACCAGTTCGCCCGGTTTGTCGTCGAGCTCCATCTCTATGGTGCATAGGCGTCCGCTCTTGGCAAGACCACGCGTAATCACACGGTTCAGAATCGTCACATCGATGTTACCGCCGCTCACGATACAGATAGTCTTCTTGCCCTTCACCGGCACCTTGTTGTACATTACGGCAGCCACACTGGCAGCACCGGCGCCCTCAGCCACCATCTTTTCGCTCTCTATCAGTTTCAGGATGGCAGCACAGATCTCGTCCTCGCTCACCGTTACAATCTCGTCTACGTATTTCGAGCAAGTCTCAAAAGTCAGCTTGCCAGGCTCCTTCACAGCGATGCCGTCGGCTACAGTTGCCACCGAGGGCAGTTTCTCCTGCTTGTGGTCGTGCAGACTCTGCACCATGCTGGCAGCACCCTCAGCCTGCACACCATAGATCTTGACATTCGGGTTGAGCGACTTGATGGCAAACGCCACACCCGAAATCAGTCCGCCGCCGCCCACAGGCACCACGACTGCCTCCAGTGCCCTCTGATAAGCATCATCGTAGACTCCCGGCACCAGACACACCTCAGCGCCCAATCGCTTGGTAGCCTCCACCTTCGATATAGGAGCGCCCTCGGGCAGACATATCAGGCTCTTCACACCCATGGCAGTAGCACCGAGCGCCACACCCTGGGCATGGTTGCCCGCCGAACAGGCTATCACACCCTTTGCCTTCTCTTCTGGAGAGAGTTGCGAAATCTTGTAGTAAGCACCACGAATCTTAAACGATCCCGTCTTCTGCAGACATTCCGGCTTCAGAAACACATCACTCTCTGGGTTGATTCGCGGAGTGTGAACCAGCTCAGTCTTTCTAATCACTTTGCTCAGCACGAAGCGAGCCTTGTAGAAATTGTCCAGCTGTAACATATTATATTATTTCATTAAATATTCAAAAACCTCTCTATCGCCACAGCCACACCGTCCTCCTCGTTCGACAGCGTCACGTAGTCGGCGTCGGCTCTCACCTCTGGCGCAGCATTCGCCATGGCCACACCCATTCCCGCCAACCGCAGCATACTCAGGTCGTTGTATCCGTCGCCGAAGGCAATCATATCCGCAGGCGTGAGGTTCACTTTAGCCAACAGTCTCAACAGCGACTGCGCCTTGTCGATGCCCTTCGGCACCAGTTCCAGGAAGAAAGGCGCCGATCTGAACACATCCATCTTGTCGCCCAGCTGTTCAGCCAGTTCCTCCTCGGCAACGATCATCGTTGTCGGTTCTCCCGTCATGAGCAGTTTGGTGGGGTTAGGCTCCAAGTGCATCAGCAGGTTGTCCACACGTCTGATGTTCATTTTGTTGATGCGCGACTCCTCCTTCACGTAAGGGTCGTCGGGCATTTCCGTCACGATCTCGTTTCCGGCGTAGCCCAACAGAGCATGTCCCTTCCGCTTGGCGTATTCGTAGATGACGGGGATGGCAGATGGCGGCAGGTGCTGTGCGAAGCATTCCTGCTGTGTGCCCCAGTCTACGATTTTTCCACCGTTGTAAGCCAGGATGAAACCGCCATGTGTGTCGAGCTTCAGCTCGTTGGCAAGCGGCACGATGCCATAGGTCGGTCTTCCCGAAGCCAGCACCACGATGGCGCCCTCGTGCTGTGCCTTGAGCAGCACCTCCCGTGTTTTGGGAGTTATCACCTTGTCGTGGTTGGTGAGAGTTCCGTCTAAGTCGAGTGCGATGATGCGGTAGGGCAAGTGTGCCTGATTTCTGTTTTGCTGTTTGTCCATATCTTGTCTTTTTGCTTGCAAAGGTAGTGCAAAACGAAGACAATACAAAATAAATTCATTTATTTTTATTGAAGTTTCGCAAATGAGGGAATTTCTGTCAAACATACAAAAAAACGCTCCCTCGACATAAGAATGCGAGAGGAGCGCCAACCTTTGTCAGAAAAGGGGTTTAACAGACATAATTTTCCTGATGATGTTATGACACCGTCGTGTCATTAGGCAAAATATCTTGTTCGGCAAAGTTAAGCATTTCTTATGAAAGTGCAAACACAGAAAAACTCACATCGTGTCTAAATGGGTGCAAGGAGTGCTTATGCTGTCGGAAAACGTGCCTATGTGGTAAAAAATAATCGTAAGTTAGAAGATAAAAGCAAAGAAAGTTTGTAGTCAAGGCTTTGTCGTTTCAAAAAAAATGATTAATTTCGCAGCAGATTATTTGGAATAAAAAAGTAGTGAAAACATATCTGAAGTACATGATCTTGGCGACAGTGAGCCTGTGCTTGCTGTTTGTGGCGGCTTGTAGTCGGCAGGAAGGAAAGGCTGTGCCCGATGCCGGGCAGCTCCTGTTGCAGCAGCTTGAGGACTCAATAGGTGCCAAGTCGCCGCAAGCCCGACAGATGATTCTCAAGGCTATGGCTGAGGCGCCCGACAGCATCGCTTACTATGAATGCTATGTAAGGATGGGCAAGATGTACTGTCTTTCTGCCACTCCCGACTCCATGGCACCTTATCTGAAGGCGACAATCGACTTTGCCAAGAGACAACCCTCATCGTCGAGGTGCAACGCTTTGTTGGCTTATGCTTATAATTGCCAGGCTGTCAACCTGCACAACTTCCACAAAGACCCCGACGAGGTGATCAGGCTCTATCATCGTGCCGACTCGCTGTTGGGGGAGAGTAATCTGCAGAGTCAGCGCCCACTGGTGTGTGCCAATCTGGCTGACGCCTATCTCTTCAAGAACCGCCTCGTAGAGGCTGCCGCGTGGTACAGAAGAGCACTCTTCCTGGTGGATTCGCTCGAGCTGCCCAAGCAAGACAACGTGACGCTCTATATGGGTCTTGCCACCATCTATCAGCAACTCAACGACTGGAAGACATCGCTGCGCTACTATCAGCAGACGGAGGCTTGCATGAAATCCATGTCGGTGGGAATGCAGGCTTATTTTCTGAACAACTATGGCAACTACTATTATTACGCCAAGGACTACGAGGCATCGCTCCGGAAGTTCGTCGCCCTGAAAAGCCTGTTGGAGAAACATCACATGCAGGACAATTTCGATATGTTCATCTGCAAGGTAAACCTGGCGGATGTGTATCTGAACCTCAATCGCCTCGACTCCACAGCTCATTATCTTGACGAAGTGGAGCCCTTTGCCAGCCGCACCAACGATGCGCTGATCACCTACTACTGCAACACCATACGTATAGGCCTGGCGGTGAAGCGTGGCAACATGGCAGAAGTGAAGTCGGTCCTCGACACGGAGAAGGGAATTGACACAGCCAACATCGCCTTTACGATGAGACAGGTGCGCAACAATTACCTGCGGCGCTACTATGAGTCGACGGGCAACTACCGCATGGCTTACGACAACCTGAGAGAGGACATGAGGAAGAACGACTCCTTGGAGCACAACCGCATCAATATGCGGGCCTCGGAAATCATGGAGCGATTCACGCAGGACACACTGAAGCTGCATCATTCCCTGGAACTCGAACGAAAGAATGTCGACATACAGCAGGCGCATGCCACAACCTTTGCCGTCGTGTCGGCTGCATTGGTGCTGGCACTGATATTCGCCCTGTGGATATTGCGTACGCGAAAGCGCGACCTGCAGACGAAGATGAACATCATGAAACTGAGGCTGGGAAGCGCACGCAACCGCATCTCGCCCCACTTTGTGTTCAATGTGCTCAACAATAAGATTGTGCATTCCGAACAGCAGGAAGCACACGAACTGCAGGAGCTTACCCGACTCATCAGAGCCAACCTCGACATCTCGTGCCAGCTGGCTGTAACCCTGGGCGATGAACTCGACTTCGTGAACCAGTATGTGAAGGTAGAACATCAGTTGCTGAGCGATGACTTCGACTTTCATATTCATATCGCTCCCGATGTATATATAAATAAGGTGAAGATACCCTCCATGTTTGTGCAGATACTGGTAGAGAATGCCTTTGTGCACGGACTCAGAGGATGGGAAGGACACAAGCAACTCGACATCAGCGTGGAGCGCAGGCAGAAGATGATACGGATAGCCGTATGCGACAACGGACCCGGTTTCGATATACGAAGCGTGGGACGCAGCAAGCGCACGGGGCTCAGCATCATCACGCAGACCGTAGCCATCGTGAATGAGCGCAACAGAAGCAAGATGTCCTTCGCCATGACCAACAGGAAAGACGAGGCGGGTAACGCCTGTGGATGTGAGGCTGTCATCATGGTGCCAGACGACTTCCGACTGGATTTCTAAACCCCGAAAGTAAAAGAAAACAAAAACCAACATCACATACAGCTCATGAAAACAATCATTATCGACGACAACAAGGATGCAGCCCGAAGCCTGGCAGAGCATCTCGCAGATTACGACGAGGTCAGCGTGGCAGGCATCGCCTACAACGGATTCGACGGACTCACTATGGTGAGCGAGCATCAGCCCGACCTGATATTCCTCGACGTACAGTTGCCCGACATCTCGGGGCTCGACTTCCTCGACCGTGTCGACATCTTCACGCATGGACGCTGCCGTGTAGTGATGTACACCGCCTATGATGAGTTTGTGCTGCCTGCCTTCCGCAAGAAAGCCTTCGATGTACTGCTCAAGCCCATAGACGGGAAAGAACTGGCAACGGTAATGGGCAGACTGCAGAAAGTGACAGCCGCAAGCGACGGCAAGAAGGAAATGCAGGACAGCAAGAAGAGCGACGACAAGTTTCTGCTCTATACCAACACCGTAGACTTTCGGCTCGTAGACAAGCGCGACGTGTGCCTCTTTCAGTACAACCATGAGGTGCGGTGCTGGGAGGCTGTGGTGGCAGGATGCAAGACTCCGGTGAGACTGAAGCGCACACTGAAGAGCGAGGAACTGCTCGATTTCGACAGCCAGTTTGTGCAGGTGAGCCAGCGATGCATCATCAATATGAACTATCTCATCGAGGTGGTCGACAACGTGTGCCATTTCTATCCACCCTTCGAAACGCTCACTCATGTCAAGGTGGGGCGGTTCTATCGGCGCAAACTCATAGAGAGGTTCAGTAGTTTGTAGACAACCCCCGTCATTGTGTGAAAAATCACTATCGTGAGCTGTTTTGTGCCAAAAACTACTATTATGAGCAGTTTTGTGCGATTTTATTATAAAAAATCGTCAATATGTTAGCCATTTGCCAAGAATTTTGTAATTTTGCACCGCAAACTTTAAACAAACAATAAAAGAATGGCTAATTTGAGATTTGAGGTTGTAGCCGAGGCCTTCAAAAAAAGACCTGTAGAGGTGGATGCTCCCAAGACAAGACCTTCGGAGTATTTCGCCAAGTATGTATTCAACCGCCAGAAGATGTACAAGTATCTTCCATCCGATGTGTACGAGAAACTCATCGACGTGATAGACAACGGTACCCGACTGGATCGTTCCATCGCCGACTCTGTGGCAGCCGGCATGAAGCTATGGGCAGAGGAAAACGGGGTAACACACTATACGCACTGGTTTCAGCCCCTCACGGAGGGAACAGCTGAAAAGCACGACGCCTTCGTAGAGCACGACGGAAAGGGCGGCATGATAGAAGAGTTCTCCGGAAAACTGCTCGTACAGCAGGAACCTGACGCCAGTTCATTCCCCAACGGAGGTATTCGCAACACCTTCGAGGCGCGTGGCTATTCGGCATGGGATCCTACATCGCCGGTCTTCATCATCGACGACACACTGTGCATTCCTACCATCTTTATCTCTTACACTGGCGAGGCTCTCGACTACAAGGCTCCGTTGCTGCGTTCGCTCCACACACTGAGTGAGGCGGCTACCGACGTGTGCCATTACTTCTATCCACAGGTCAAGAAGGTGCAGACCAACCTGGGATGGGAACAGGAATATTTCCTTGTGGACGAGAGTCTCTACTCGGCACGCCCCGACCTGATGCTTACTGGGCGAACCCTTATGGGGCACGACTCAGCCAAAAACCAGCAGATGGACGACCATTACTTCGGCACCATTCCAGAGCGTGTGCAAGCGTTCATGAAAGACCTTGAAATCCAGGCTCTCGAACTGGGTATTCCCTGCAAGACACGCCATAACGAAGTGGCGCCAAACCAGTTTGAGCTGGCTCCTATCTACGAGGAGTGCAACCTCGCTGTCGACCACAACATGCTGTTGATGAGCTTGATGAAGCGTGTGGCTCACAAGCACAGCTTCCGAGTACTGTTGCATGAAAAGCCATTTGCCGGTGTCAACGGCTCGGGCAAGCACAACAACTGG
>OGHM01001123.1_pt1 | contig 11029 bp, 8 predicted proteins | sample 1571531 | NCBI WGS metagenome assembly OGHM01 (sample SAMEA2582031, study PRJEB24529) | metagenome | biome: Human gut stool | place: China | collected 2011 | reverse complement strand
CCAACCGTCAGATCATGGGCACTGCCCCGGAAAATATCCGCCACTTCATTGAGCTGCGCGGCATCGGCATCGTCAATGTGGCCCGCGTGTACGGCGTGGGTGCCGTCAAACTGAGCGAAAGTCTGGATCTGGTGGTGCAGCTGGAGGCGTGGGACCCCACCAAGAACTACCAGCGCACCGGTCTGGAAAGCGAATACTACGACATTCTGGGCGTGAGCATTCCCAGCACCAGCATCCCGGTCTCTCCCGGCCGCAATCTGGCTGTGGTGCTGGAGACCGCAGCCATCAATAACCGCCAGAAGAAGATGGGCTACAACGCAGCCAAGGAGCTGCTGATCCGGCTGGGACTGGATGACAAAATGGACTGAACCTCTCTATAAAAAGGAGCCTGACCCTATGGAACAACTCAAGCAGCTGCTCACCGCAGCAGGCATTGCTTATAAAGAAAATGAGCCGCTGGCGGCGCATTGTACCTTTAAAATCGGCGGCCCAGCGCGGCTGTTCGTGCAGCCGGTGGACCATGCACAGCTTTGCCGCACCGTTGCCCTGTGCAAGGCGCAGGGCGTTCGGTATTATTTGCTGGGCAACGGCAGTAATATCCTGTTTGCCGACGAGGGCTACGATGGTGCGGTATTGGATATTTCTTCTATGCAGGACACCGTGGAGGTGCACGGAACACAACTCACCGCCGGGGCGGGCGTGCGGCTCTCGGCGCTGTGCAAAACGGCGCTGGAACACGGCCTGACCGGACTGGAATTTGCTTATGGCATCCCCGGCACGGTGGGCGGCGCGGTCTACATGAACGCCGGTGCCTACGGCGGCGAGATGAAGGATGTGCTGACCACGGTGCAGTACCTTACCGCCGAGGGCAAAATAAAAGAGGCTGCGGCGGCAGAACTTGACCTGCGCTACCGTCATAGCATTTTTGAGGAAAACGGCGGCTGTATCCTCTCGGCGCAGTTTGCTCTGACTCCGGGCGAGCCAGAAGCCATCCGCGCAAAAATGGACGAGCTGATGGCAAAGCGGCTGGATAAACAGCCGTTGGATAAGCCCAGCGCAGGCAGTACCTTCAAGCGCCCGGTGGGCGCTTTTGCCGCAGCCCTTATCGACCAATGCGGTCTGCGGGACTACCGGCACGGCGGTGCCGCCGTCAGCGAGAAGCACTGCGGCTTCGTGGTGAATCTGGGCGGCGCGACCTGCGCCGATGTGCTGGCTCTGTGCGACGAGGTGCGGGCCATCGTGAAGGAAAAGACCGGGTTCGACCTGGAAAAAGAGATTCGTGTCGTGAAAGCATAAGAGGGAAGAGAAATGGATCTGCTGATCGTAAGCGGGCTTTCCGGTGCAGGAAAGTCTGTGGCTATGAATGCGCTGGAAGATATCGGCTTTTTCTGCATCGACAATGTCCCGGCGGAACTGCTGCCGAGCATTACCGCATTCTCCAAAGCTGGTGACAACAAGCTGAAGCGGGTGGCGCTGTCCATGGACGTGCGCGGCTGCCGTTCCAGCGAGGAGATCGAAAAGGCGCTCGACCTGCTGGACCAGCAGGGGATCGCCTACGAGATCCTCTTCCTCGACGCACCGGACGATGTGCTGATGCGCCGTTACAGCGAGACCCGCCGCCGCCACCCGATCAGCATTGCGGAGGGCATCTCCACGCGGGAAGCCTTCCAGAAAGAGCACCAGATCCTCCGCCCCTTTAAGGAGCGTGCGAATTATATCGTGGATACGGCGCTGCTCTCCACCGCGCAGAACAAGGAGCGCATCTGCGAACTCTTTGTGCAGAACGGCGGGGCGAAAAGTGCGATGCGGCTGACGGTGATGTCGTTCGGCTTCAAGTTCGGCGTCCCGGCGGACGCAGACCTGGTGCTGGATGTGCGCTGCCTGCCCAATCCGTTCTATGTCCCGGATCTGAAGTTCAAGACCGGCCTGGATCAGGAGGTCGTGGATTTCGTCATGGGCAAACCGGAGGCGCAGGAACTGCTGCGCCGGTACGAAGCATTTCTGGAATATGCCCTGCCGCTCTACGTCAAGGAGGGCAAGAGCCAGCTGACCATTGCCGTGGGGTGCACGGGCGGCAAACACCGCTCCATCACCTTTGCGCGGAAGATCGCGGAATACTGCGAGGGTCTGGGCTACCAGCCCGGCGTCCAGCACCGCGATGCCTCCCGCTGAACGGCAGATCGAAGAAGGAACGACAAGATGAGTTTTGCATCCCAGGCACGGGAAGAGATCGCGCAGCACAGCCTGCAATTGCAGAAGGACTGCTGCGTCCGCGCGGCGGCCTACGGCATCGCCTGCTTTGCCAAATATTTTGACGCCAAGGGCCTTGTGCTCCAGACGGAGCAGGAGCTGACCGCCCGCGTGGCCGAGCAGCTGTTTGCCCGCTGCGGCGTCCGGGGCACCATTCTGGAAAAGAGCCGCCCCAGCGGGGTGGTGTACGAGTTTGGCATCCGGGAGCCTGAACAGGTGGCGCGGCTGCATGAACTGTTCGGCACCACCGGCAGTGAGACGAGCTTGCAGATCGACCCCCGGATGATCCGCTGCCAGACCTGCGTCAGCGCCTATATCGGCATGGCGTTTCTCTGCGGCGGAACCGTCACAGACCCCAAAAAAGAATACAACATCGAATTTTTAACGAGCCGCACCAATCTCGCCAGAGACTTTGAAGCGTTGCTGGCCGAGCACGAGTTTGCGCCCCACCGCACCCGCCGCAACGGCGTGAACCTGGTTTACGTCAAGAGCTGCGCCAACGTGGAGCGCATTCTGGCGTTTATGGGGGCGGCCCAGGCGGCAGCGCAGATCAATGCGCAGAAAGCCGTGAAGCAGATGCGGAACCAGATCAACCGCCACACCAACTGCGATACCGCCAACCTCGGCAAAACAGCCCGCGCCAATGCGCAGACGCTGAAAGCCATCCGCTTTTTGCAGGAGCAGAATGCGCTGGAGACCCTGCCGGAGGTGCTGCAGCAGGCAGCAGCAAAGCGGCTGGAAAATCCGGATCTCTCGTTGACGGCGCTCTGTGCCTGCTTTGACCCGCCGGTCAGCAAATCGGGGCTGTCGCATCGGATGAAAAAGCTGGAACTGCTGGCGCAGACCATGCGGGAACGGATGGAACAGGAGGCAACGAAGTGAGCGAGATCAGCGAAAACAATCATCTGGGGCGGGATTTCGTCCACCTCCATATCCACACGGAATACAGCCTGTTGGACGGTGCCTGCCGCATCGACCAGCTGATGGACCGCGTGAAGGAGTGTGGGCAGACGGCCATCGCCTGCACCGACCACGGCGTCATGTACGGCTGTGTGCAGTTTTACAAAGCGGCCAAAAAAGCGGGCATCAAGCCCATCATCGGCTGCGAAGTCTACGTTGCCACCCGCACCCGGTTCGATAAGGTCAACAAGATCGACGGCAACAACCATCTGATCCTGCTGTGCAAAAATGAGACCGGCTACAAGAACCTTATTAAAATGGTCTCCGCAGCCTTCACCGAGGGGTTTTACTCCAAGCCCCGCGTTGATAAGCAGCTGCTCGAACAATACCACGAAGGGCTCATCTGCCTTTCGGCCTGCCTGGCGGGCGAGATCCCGCAGGCCATTCTGGCGGGGGACTACGAGCGGGCTAAAAGCTCAGCGCTGTGGTACCGGGACCTGTTTGGCGAAGGCAATTACTACATTGAGCTGCAGGACCACGGCCTGGAAGAGGACACCATCGTTCTGCCCCAGCTCATCAAGCTGGCGCGGGAGACGGGCATCCCTATGGCCGCCACCAACGACTCCCACTATCTGCGCAGGGAAGACGCCAAAATGCAGAGCATCCTTCTCTGCATCCAGACCGGCAAGACCATGCAGGACGCCGATAAGATGGAGTTCCAGACCGATGAGTTTTACGTCAAGACGACGGATGAAATGTACGATCTGTTCGCCATGGTGCCGGAGGCCTGCGAGAACACCCAGAAGATCGCGGACCAGTGCAACTTTGATTTTGACTTCGGCCACACCAAGATCCCCTACTACAAAGCACCCAACGGGATGGACAATCAGGCATTTTTTGAAAAGCTCTGCTGGGAGGGTCTGGAGCGCCGCTACGGCCCCGATGTCCCGCAGGCCAACAAAGACCGCCTGACCTACGAGATCGGCGTGGTCAAGACAATGGGCTACACGAACTACTATCTGATCGTCTGGGATTATATCAACTACGCCAAGAGCCAGGGCATCCCGGTGGGGCCGGGCCGTGGTTCCGGTGCGGGCAGCATTGCGGCCTACAGCGTCGGCATCACCGACATCGACCCCATCCGCTACAACCTCATCTTCGAGCGTTTCCTGAACCCCGAACGTGTCAGTATGCCCGACTTCGATGTGGACTTCTGCTATGAACGCCGTCAGGAAGTCATCGACTACGTCAACCGGAAATACGGTGCTGACCATGTGGCGCAGATCGTCACCTTTGGCACCATGGCCGCCCGCAATGCCATCCGTGACGTGGGCCGTGTGATGGGGATGCCCTACCAGGATGTGGATGTGGTCGCAAAGCAGGTCCCGATGGAACTGAAGATGACGCTGAAGCGCGCATTGGAAGTCTCGGCTGAGCTGAAGCGGATGTACGACACAGACCCGAAGGTCCAGGAACTGATCGACACGGCCCTCAAGGTGGAGGGAATGCCGCGCCATGCGTCCACCCACGCGGCGGGTGTCGTCATCACCCCGGAACCGACCGACTGCTATCTGCCCCTCGCTACCAACGACGGTCTGCCTGTGACCCAGTTCAACATGACCGAGATCGAGGAGCTTGGCCTGCTGAAGATGGACTTCCTCGGCCTGCGCACACTGACGGTCATTCGGGATGCGGAAACGGCCATCCAGAAAAAAGAGCCGGATTTCTCCGTTGCAGCGCTCGATTACGATGATCCGGAGACCTACAAAATGCTGGGTCAGGGCGAGACGGAGGGCGTGTTCCAGCTCGAATCTTCGGGCATGAAGCAGGTCCTCGTAGGGCTGCAGCCGCAGAACCTGGAAGATGTCATCGCACTCATCAGTCTGTACCGCCCCGGCCCGATGGATTCCATCCCGACCTATCTGCGCAACCGCCACGAGCCGGAAAAGATCAGCTATAAGACCCCGCAGCTGGCCCACATTCTGGATGTGACCAACGGCTGCATCGTCTATCAGGAGCAGGTCATGCAGATCTTCCGTGAGCTGGCAGGCTTCTCGTTCGGGCAGGCAGACAATGTCCGCCGCGCCATGAGCAAGAAGAAACATGCGGTCATGGAGGCAGAGCGGGAACACTTTGTCCACGGCTGCACCGAGCCCGGCCACGAGTGCCCCGGCTGCGTGGCCAACGGTATCTCGGAAAAGGTCGCCAACGAGATCTATGACGAAATGTCGAGCTTTGCGTCCTATGCGTTCAACAAGAGCCATGCGGCCTGCTATGCGTATGTCGCATTTCAGACGGCCTATCTCAAGTGCCATTATCCCAGCGAGTTCATGGCGGCCTTGCTGACCAGTGTGCTCGATAATACGGACAAGGTCATCGAGTATTCGGGCGAATGTGCCCGCCTGGGCATCCGGGTACTCCCGCCGGATATCAACATTTCGAACGGCGGCTTTACGGCGGATGCCAGGGGGCAGATCCGATTCGGCCTGAACGCGGTCAAGAGCGTGGGCCGCAACCTTGTGGAACGCATCGTGGAAGAGCGTGGGGAAAAGCCCTATGCCAGCCTGTATGATTTCTGCAAGCGGCTGTACGGCAACGAAATGAACCGCCGGGCCGTGGAAAGCCTCGTCAAGGCGGGCGCGTTCGACAGCATGGGCGAGAACCGCCACAGCCTCGTGGAGGCCGTGGATGGCATCATCAAGAGCGTGGAGAGCGACTCCCGGCGGAATCTGGACGGGCAGCTCGACCTGTTCTCGCTGATGAGCGGGGGAGCACAGAGCACGTCGAAGGATGTATATGAGATCCGGCACCTCGAAGAATACTCCCACACCGAACTGCTGCAGCAGGAAAAAGAGGTCAGCGGCCTGTACCTGTCCGGGCACCCGCTGGATGCGTACCGGGAGCAGTCGGCAAAGTTTGCGACCCATTCCATCAAGGCCCTGACCGGCGAGGAAGCGCATGGGCTGGACAATGCCCATGTCCGCATCGTCTGCACCATTGTCAAGAGCCGGATGATGACCACCAAGTCGAACAGCCTGATGGCCTTTACCAGCGTGGAAGACCTGACCGGCACGATGGAGGTCATCGTCTTCCCGAAGGTGCTGGAGGTCTTCCGGGATGCCATCCGGGAAAATGCCGTTGTGGTCATTGAGGGACGTCTGTCGGTCCGCGAGGACGAGCCGTCCAAGCTGATGGCCGAAAGCATCTCGCCCATTGAAGGCTACGACCCCAAGCACCCGCAGGCGAACCGTCCGGACCGGATGCGGGATGCGGCCCAGCGGCTCTATATCCGTCTGCCGTCGCGCAGCTGCCCGCAGTATGCAAAAGTCGTCAACCTGCTGGAGATTTTTGACGGTGATATGCCGGTCATCTTCTATCTGGAGGACACCAAACAGAAGCTTGCGGCCCCCCGCAGACTGTATACTTCCGGCCATCCGCTCTTCTTCCAGGAGCTGCGGCGTCTGGTCGGCGAAAAGAACGTTGCAACAAAATAACATGCTATGGAACGAATCGTGCAGATACAACTTTCATAAAAATCATCGCAGCTTCGCAGCAAAGTATACTTTAACAAAATTTTAACAGAGCTTCAAAAAGGTATTGGATTCACAGGAAAACTGTGCTATAATAATTCAAGGCAAGTCGTATCAGAAATGAGCAAAGCAATGGAGCAGTGTCAGGAAGAAGGGGCACTGCTCCGAGGTGAATGAAGAAACAATTGGAGGGAATCTCTCTTATGGAAAAGCAAATCAAAACGATTGGTGTCTTGACCAGCGGCGGCGACGCTCCCGGCATGAATGCTGCAGTGCGCGCTGTGGTTCGTACCGGCCTGCACAAGGGATTTCGGATGATCGGCATTCAGCGCGGCTACAACGGCCTGCTGAACGGCGAGTGCTTTGAAATGAACCTGCGCAGTGTTTCCAACATCATCCAGGCCGGCGGCACCATCCTGTACACCGCCCGCTGCCTGGAGTTCAAGACCAAAGAGGGCCAGGACAAGGGTGCTGCGAAGTGCCGTGAACTGGGCATTGATGCGCTGGTCGTTATCGGCGGCGACGGCTCCTACCGCGGTGCCCGCGCACTGGCACACCGCGGCATCCCGATGATCGGCCTGCCCGGCACCATCGACAATGATATTGCCTGCACCGATTACACCATCGGCTACGATACCGCGATGAACACCGCTCTGGAAATGATCGACAAACTGCGCGACACCACCCAGAGCCACGACCGCTGCAGCGTTGTCGAGGTCATGGGCCGCAATGCGGGTTACATCGCTCTGAACGTCGCCATCGCCTCTGGTGCAATGGCGGTCCTGCTGCCGGAGAAGGAATTCGACATGCAGCACGACATCCTCGATAAGATCACCGAGACGCAGCGCACCGGCAAGCGCCACTTCATCGTCATCGTTGCCGAGGGCATCGGCCACTCGCAGGAGATCGCCAACGAGATCCAGGCCCGCACCGGCATTGATACCCGCGCCACCATTCTGGGCCACGTCCAGCGCGGCGGCTCGCCCACTCTGCGCGACCGCGTAAACGCTTCCGCCATGGGCTACCACGCTGTCTGCCTGCTGGAGGAGGGAAAGTACAACCGCATCGTCGGCATGAAGGGAGAGCACCTCGTGGATTACCCCGTCGATGAGGCTCTTGAAATGACCAAGACCCTCGACCCGGTGCTGATCGACGTGTGCAATACCATTTCCATTTGATCGTTTCTATTCTATCATACCGCAAGTCTGAAGGAGCCATCCTTGCCAAAAGAGGATGGCTCCTTTTTTGCTGAGTAAAGCGCAAACAAAGGAGAACCTATGAACATTACAGTTTATCTTGGAGCAAACGAAGGAAACACCCCGACGCTGAAAGCGGCGGTGCAGGAGCTTGGCCGCTGGATTGGGGAGAGCGGGAATGCGCTGATCTACGGCGGGTCCCGAAGCGGCCTGATGGGTGCACTGGCGGACAGTGTATTGGCTGCGGGCGGCAAGGTGATCGGCGTGGAGCCGGAGTTCTTTGTCAAAGGGGAACTTCAACACGATGGTCTCACGGAGCTGATCGTCACAAAGGATATGACCGAACGGAAGACGAAGATGATCGAGCTGGGCGATGCGTTCATTGCGTTTCCCGGCGGGACAGGTACGCTGGAAGAGATCGCAGAGGTGATGTCCAAAGTCTCGCTGAAGCATCTGGATGCGCCCTGCATTCTGTACGATCTGGATGGTTATTATACCGGCCTGCGGATGCTGCTGAGCCACATGATCGAAACGGGCCTGTCGTCTGAAGAACGGCAGAAAGGAATCTGTTTTGCAAAGGATCTCGCGGAGATCAAGACGATTTTGAACCGTTGATTTCTCAAAACGAACCGGATTGAAATAACGAAGATGCGATTGAAACTGAAGAAATAAAACAAAGAGTAAATCATGAGAAAGACGCCTGCAACAAAATTTCATCTGCATCAAAAACGCATAAAATGAAAAAAATACGAATTGTATAGCTTATTTGATCGGCACATTTCTACAGCGAAAATTGACTCGAATGCAGCGTCGTTTTATGCTATAATAGCCCATAGAAAAGGAGCGTGGAGTATTTGGAACTGGAGCAAGCGCAAAAGCGCGTAGAAGAACTGCGTGCGGTGATCGAAAAGAACAACCGCCTTTATTACGATCAGGATGCCCCTGAACTAGAGGATTTTGAATACGATGCCCTGACACGGGAGCTGAAAGAATTGGAAGCACAGTTCCCGCAGCTGGTCACGCCCAACTCACCGACGCAGCATGTTGGCGGGACCCCCAGCGGACGGTTTGCCAAGGTCACACACGCGGTCAAAATGGAAAGTCTGTTGGATGCGTTTTCGTTTGACGAACTGCGTGACTTTGACCGCCGGGTGCGTGAAGCAGGCGTCGAACCGGAATACGTGGTGGAGATCAAGATCGATGGCCTTTCGTGCAGCCTGGAATACGAAAACGGTACGCTGGTGCGGGCTTCCACCCGCGGCGACGGTGTGGTCGGCGAAGACGTGACGGCCAATGTCAAAGCCATCCGGAAGATTCCCAAACAGCTGAAGGATGCACCGGAGTTTCTGGAAGTGCGCGGTGAGGTGTATATGCCGCATGAAGCGTTCCAGCACCTTTGCGCCGAGCAGGAATTGCAGGGAGCGGCCCCCTTTAAGAATCCGCGCAATGCAGCCGCCGGTTCGCTGCGCCAGAAGGATTCAAAAATCACCGGGAGCCGTGGGCTGTCGATCTTTATCTTTAATGTGCAGCAGATCCGCGGCAAGGAACTGACTACCCATGCAGAGAGTCTGGACTACCTCAAGAGCCTGGGTCTGCCGGTCTCGCCGCGCTATCACGTGGTGCACAACATCGAAGACGCCATTGCTGAGATCGAGCAGATCGGCCAGAACCGTTCGAAGCTCGATTTTGATATGGACGGTGCCGTCATCAAGGTAAATGCTTTTGCACAGCGCGATTTGATGGGTTCGACCAACAAATTCCCGCGCTGGGCCATTGCATTCAAGTACCCGCCGGAGGTCAAGGAGACGACGCTGCGCAGCATCGAAGTAGCCGTTGGCCGCACGGGCGTTCTGACCCCGACGGCCTGCTTTGACCCGGTCTTTCTGGCGGGGACTACCGTAGCACGTGCGACGCTCCACAACGAGGACTTCATCCGTCAGTTCGGCCTCTGCATCGGGGATACCATTCAGGTGCGCAAGGCGGGTGATATCATTCCGGAGGTCATCGGTGTGACCCGCCATGAGGAAGGCGCACAGCCCTATGAGATGCCCACAGTCTGCCCGTCCTGCGGCGCACCGGTTGTGCATCTGGAAGATGAGGCGGCACTGCGCTGTGTCAACCCGGAGTGCCCGGCACAGGCACTCCGCAACATCATCCACTTTGCTTCCCGCGATGCCATGGACATCGACGGCCTCGGTACGGCGGTTGCAACGCAGCTGGTGGATAAGGGGCTGGTGCACTCGGCGGCTGACCTTTATACCCTCACGCTGGAGCAGCTGCTGACGCTGGAAAAGTTCAAGGAAAAGAGTGCGACCAATCTGCTGCAAGCCATCGCGCACTCCAGGGAAAACAATCTGGACAAGCTGCTGTTTGGCTTTGGCATCCGGAACATCGGCGATAAGGCTGCGGCTCTGCTGGCGGAACATTTCGGTTCGCTGGAAGCCATCCGGGAGGCGACCGAGGAGCAGATCAGCGAGATCGACGGCTTTGGCGGTGTGATGGCTCAGAGCGTGACCGAGTTCTTTGCAAAAGACGGCACGACCGACCTTGTCCATCGTCTGGCGGATGCCGGATTGAATATGCAGTGGAAGGGAGAGCCCAAGGGCGACAAACTTGCCGGAAAAACGCTGGTCGTGACCGGCACACTGGAGACCCTTTCCCGCAATGAGGCGGAAGCACTGATCGTAAAGAACGGCGGCAAGGCCAGCGGTTCCGTCTCGAAAAAAACGGCCTATGTGGTGGCCGGAACAGCGGCAGGCTCGAAGCTGACCAAGGCACAGGCCCTTGGTGTGCCGGTGCTGACCGAAGCAGAGTTTCTCGCTCTGTTGAACGAGGAACCAAAGCCGGAAGCCTGAATCTTTCCGGAGTCCTGAATAAAAGAAGAACCCCATCAAACGCCCGTACAGTGGAACACGCTGTGCGGGCGTTTGTGCTGCCCGGTTCTATCTTCCGCCCGGCTGCATACAGTGATGACAAGAGACGCGGAAGGAGAATGCAGGATGGACGAGTATTATCAGGTGGTTCAATCGCTGCCAAGCTGGCTGGCTCGGCCGCTTCTGGACATGCCGTCGGCCCTTGAGCCCGAAGTGCAGGAGCTTCTGTACCGCGCTGCTTGTTGCAGAGCTGCTCAGCCTTAGCGAAATCATTTGCGTT
>OGHM01001122.1_pt1 | contig 11029 bp, 10 predicted proteins | sample 1571531 | NCBI WGS metagenome assembly OGHM01 (sample SAMEA2582031, study PRJEB24529) | metagenome | biome: Human gut stool | place: China | collected 2011 | reverse complement strand
AGCCTCGGGGACGCGTCGCCCCCAGGTTAGGACGCGTCCCCCCCAATTAGGCAGACAAATTGCAGTTTATATTTAGATGTTCCCAGTTAGCTTATTTAAGCTGATAATAACGAGCATACCACTTAGCGAAGTGGCGAAGGCCTGTGCGAAGCGAGGTGTTGGGCTTAAAGCCGAAATCTTGTTCTAAAGGAGTCGTGTCGGCATAAGTGATGGGCACATCACCGGGCTGCATAGGCACGAGTTCTTTGTAAGCATCGAAGTCGTAGTCGGCTGGGAGAACGGCGGCACGAATGAGTTCCTCTTGGAGTATGGTGACAAAGTCAAGCAAATTTTCGGGTGCACCATTGCCTATATTATATATTTTATAGGGAGGAATAGGAAGTCCATCTTCGCCCATTTGCTTTTCGGGAGCATGTTGCATGACGCGCACTACCCCCTCTACAATATCGTCAACGTAGGTAAAGTCGCGCTTGCAGTTGCCGTAGTTGAAGATCTTAATCGTTTCGCCTTTTACAAGTTTGTTGGTAAAGCCGAAGTAAGCCATATCAGGACGACCAGCTGGGCCATAGACGGTGAAGAAGCGCAAGCCCGTTGAAGGTATGTTGTAAAGTTTGCTGTAGGCATGCGCCATTAATTCGTTACTCTTCTTCGTAGCGGCATAAAGGCTGACAGGATTGTCCACTTTATCGTCAGTAGAATAAGGCACCTTCTTATTACTGCCATATACAGATGAAGAGGAAGCATAGACGAGATGTTCTACTTCATGGTGACGACAAGCTTCAAGTATATTGTAAAATCCGATAAGGTTGCTCTGAATGTAGGCATCAGGGTTGGTAATACTGTAGCGCACCCCTGCTTGTGCAGCCAGATTGACTACTACAGCAATGTGGTTGTCAGTAAAAATGCGCTCTACCGTCTCTTTATCGGCAATGGAAGCGTGAATGAAGGTCCACGCTTTATTCAATGCCTCAATTTCTTTCAAGCGCTCGTATTTAATGTTGACATCATAATAATCGGTAATAGAGTCAATACCAATTACCTTAATATCTTTTACATCATGAAACAAACGTTTGACGAGGTTGCTACCTATGAAACCAGCAGCCCCCGTAACGAGCACGATTTTTCCTTCAAGACTGACGTTGTATTGTAACATTACGTGTGTGGTATGTAATTTCAAAATATTACAGGGTTGAGTGCGTAATAAGCCTCAACCCTGCAATGCCGACGCGAGGACGCGTCGCCTCCAATTAGGACGCGTCGCCCCACATTATTTTTAGTCTCTTCTGAAGATGTCGCGCGTGTAGACCTTGGCTTCTACGTCCTTTAAGCAATCGTCAAAGCGGTTGGCAATGATGGCTTTGCTCTCGGCCTTGAACGCTTCAAGGTTGTTGACAACACGACTACCAAAGAAGGTAGTACCGTCTTCAAGCGTAGGTTCGTAGATAATTACCTCAGCTCCCTTTGCCTTCACACGCTTCATGATGCCTTGAATGGCAGACTGACGGAAATTATCAGAGTTTGACTTCATCGTAAGGCGATAAACACCAATTACGCAGTTTTGCTCTTTCTTTGCGTCCCACTGACCATTTTCGCTATAATACCCTGCCTTGCGAAGCACGGCATCAGCAATATAGTCCTTGCGCGTACGATTAGACTCAACGATGGCTTCAATCAAATTTTCGGGTACGTCTTGATAGTTGGCCAACAATTGCTTCGTATCTTTTGGTAAGCAGTAGCCACCATAGCCAAATGAGGGATTGTTGTAATGCGTACCAATGCGAGGGTCGAGTCCTACGCCATTGATAATAGCCTTGCTATCCAAGCCTTTCATCTCGGCATAGGTATCGAGTTCGTTGAAGTAACTAACACGCAAAGCCAAATAGGTGTTGGCAAAGAGTTTAACAGCCTCAGCTTCCTTCATTCCCATAAAGAGCGTGTCAATGTTCTCCTTAATAGCTCCCTCTTGCAAAAGGGCAGCAAAGGTTTGGGCAGCCTTTTTGAGCATTTCTACATCGGTCACTGCTGCTATTGCTGCATTCCCAGCCTCAAATTCTGGGTGATTAATAATTTTAGGATACCCTACAATGATACGACTTGGGTAAAGGTTGTCATAAAGAGCCTTGCTCTCACGCAGAAATTCGGGAGAGAAGAGGAGGTTGAACTTCTTCACGCCACGTTGTGCATACTTGATGTAAAGACTGCGCGTATAGCCTACAGGAATGGTACTCTTAATCACCATTACGGCATTAGGATTTACTTCAAGCACGAGGTCTATCACCTCTTCTACGTGACTCGTATCGAAGTAATTTCTGATAGGGTCATAGTTAGTAGGAGCGGCAATTACCACGAAGTCGGCATCAGCATAAGCGGCACGGCCGTCAAGCGTAGCCGTAAGATTAAGTTCCTTTTCAGCCAAATACTTCTCAATATATTCGTCTTGAATGGGCGAGATGCGATGGTTGAGTTTCTCCACCTTTTCGGGTATTACATCTACTGCCGTCACCTGATGGTGTTGCGATAGCAGGGTTGCTATACTTAGGCCTACGTAGCCAGTACCAGCTACGGCTACCTTAATATCTTTAAAATCACGCATATCGGATTTATTGTTTTATCGGTTATCTATTTTGTAGCTAATATGGTGCAAAGATAGTGCAAGGCGAATGCAAGACAAAATGAAAGTCAGATAAACTGCAATTTATCGGCCTAACGAGAATGAACATTAACGAAAAAATTAATGGAATAATTAATGTTCAATTAATGATAATTAATGTTCAAAACAAAGCGCGAAGCGCATAACATAAATAGTTAACGTTAGGCGCGCTTCGCGCTTTGTTTTGAACATTAATTATCATTAATTGAACATTAATTATTTCATTAATTTTTTTCGTTAATTATTCGTTAATGTTCATTCATGTTAAGCTTTCAAATTGCAGCACGCGTTACGTAGGACCAACACTTACACTACGAATGGCGTAGGCGCAATTCGTGTTCCAAGTCGGTGATTGATATGCCCATTTGCTCCATGAGTACGAGGTAATGGTAGAGTAAGTCTCCTGCCTCGTAGATAAAACGATCACGATTGCCGTCAACGGCCTCGATGATACTTTCGGTACATTCTTCACCTACCTTCTTGGCTATAGCCTTTACACCTTTAATAAATAAGCGCGTGGTGTACGAACCTTCGGGCAACTCCTCATGCCGACTATGAATTAACTGCGCTAAAGAGCGAACAAAGCCCTCGTCTTCGGGGGTATCGAAACAGGCCGTTGTACCACGGTGGCAAGTGGGTCCAATGGGGTGTACCTTTATTAATAAAGTGTCGGCATCACAGTCGAGGTAAATGTCTACTACATTGAGGTAATGGCCAGAGGTTTCACCTTTAGTCCAAAGTTTCTGACGTGTACGACTAAAAAAAGTGACACGTCCTTCACGCTGCGTCTTTTCAAATGCTTCGCGATTCATATAGCCCAACATCAACACGCGCAATGTTGTGGCATCTTGTATGACGACAGGCAATAGTCCATCAGCACACTTTTCGAGTTTTATATCGTCCCAGATCATTTCTTTTTGAGTTGACAAATTAGTTAACGAGTTGACAAGTTAATGAGTTAACGAGTTGACAAGTTAACGAGTTAACGGGTAAGTTAGTTTTATAACTGCGCAACAAACGGCGACCATTTGCACATTTGCACATTCTCACATTTGCACATTAATCCAGCATTTGCACATTCTCACATTTCCACATTAACGTTGCATTCTCACCGCAAGTCCTTCGGCACGAAGTTGCGCTTTGAGTTCGGGAATGGTGATTTCGCCAAAGTGGAAAATGCTGGCGGCCAAAGCAGCATCGGCATGCCCTTCGTTCAACACTTCAGCAATGTGGTGTGCATTGCCTGCGCCACCTGAAGCAATGACGGGAATGTGGAGGCTGGCAGTGAGTCGCGCATAAGTAGTGCAAGGATAGCCCGACTTTGTGCCGTCATGGTTCATAGAGGTGAAAAGTATTTCGCCCGCGCCCCGCTCTTGTGCCTCATGTGCCCAAGTAAAGAGTTCGCGTTCGGTGGGTTGTGTGCCACCATGTGAACACACCGTCCAACGCGCCAGGGCCTCATCGTCAGTTGGGAGCAAAGGTGCGTGGCGCGCATCTATGGCCACGACCACAAACTGCGAACCATAGCGAGCGGCAATCTGGTCAATCAAATCAGGCGTGCGCAAAGCCGCACTGTTGATGCTCACCTTATCGGCTCCAGCATCGAGCAAACGGGCGGCATCGTCTATCGTACTAATACCACCGCCTACAGTAAAGGGAATGTTAATGCCGTCGGCTATGCGCGTAACGAGTTGCGTAAAGGTGTTGCGCCCTTCACGGGTGGCACTGATGTCGAGATAGACCAACTCGTCAGCTCCCGTGCGAGCATAGTGCTGGCCGAGTTGTACGGCATCGCCTACGTCTTGAAGGTCCTCAAAGTGTATGCCTTTCACCGTGCGACCTTCTTTCACGTCAAGGCAAGGGATAATTCGTTTACTAAGCATGGAATGGGGGAATGGGGGAATGTGAGAATGTGCAAAGGGTTACCTTTTGCTGCACAATTAAAAAACAAACTTACCCGTTAACTTGTCATCTTGTTAACTCGTTAACTTGTAAGTCCTTTAATGCTATGCGGCCTTCATAGATAGCCTTGCCGACAATGACCTTGCGTAGGCCGAGAGATTGCAAGGAGATAATATCGTCCATACACGATATGCCACCCGACACGGTGATATCGACCGTAGGATACTTCTTCTGTAATCGTACATAAAGGTCGGTGGCTGGACCTTGCAACATGCCGTCACGCGATACGTCGGTGCAGATTACTTGCGATAGGCCATAAGGTAGGAAGCGATCTATCAATTGGTCAATGGTGAGGTCGACCTCCTCTTGCCAACCATTCACCGACACGCGACCTTGCTTCACATCAGCGCCTAACACCATGCGGTCGGCGCCATACTTCTGAAGCCATGCTTCAAACCATTCGGAACGCTGTGCTGCCACGCTACCTACCACGGCATAGCTTGCGCCTGCAGCAAACACGTCGGCCAAGGCTTGTTCCGTCTTAATACCTCCCCCCCACTCTATCTCTACTCCCTCAACGGCTGCAAGGGTGCGCAGTGTATCAAGATTTTGGGGCGATGAAGCTTTGGCACCATCAAGGTCGACTACGTGAATGCGATGCAGTCCATGGTTGATGTATTGGCGCACCATGTCTACAGGGTCTGCCTCATACTGCTTTTGTTGCGCATAGTCACCTTGGGTTAGGCGCACGCAACGACCTCCTATTAAGTCAATTGCGGGTAATATGGTCATCATAAGCTGATAAAATTTTGGAGAATTCGTTCACCCACGTCGCCACTCTTCTCAGGGTGGAACTGGGTGCCATAGAACTGTTCGTACTTCAGAGCGGCACTAAACAGTAGGCCATGTTCGGTCGTAGCTATGGTGTCAGGACAGAGTGTAGGATAATAGGAATGGACGTAATATACGGAGTCGCCACTGTGTATGCCTTCAAAGATTTTCTTCTCCAAGTTACCCAACGTATTCCACCCCATGTGTGGCACTTTCAGGTCGGGCAGCGAAGGGAAACGTCGCACATGGGCATCGAATATATTCATACATGTAGTCAACGCTCCCGCAGCCGCACCTTCTTCCGAGTCGCGACACATCACCTGCATTCCTACGCAAATGCCCAACACGGGTTGGCGCAGTTGCTTAATCACGGGTATGAGTCCGCTCTCCTGCAAGTTGTGCATAGCCTCAGCACAATTGCCCACGCCAGGCAGCAACACGTGGTCGGCTTGGCAAATAGTCTGTTCATCGGCCGTCACCTGATAGGTGGCTCCTAAGCGGTGAAGTGCATTCTCTACCGAACGCAGGTTGCCCATTTTATAATCAATGATTGCTATCATAAAATCATTTCTAATTATTCGGGGTTTAGTTTTGAGGTTATGTGGTTATGTGGTTATGAGGTTATTAGGTTAAAAAGTTACATTATGTTGACCAACAACTATAGTTTACAGTTTATCAGCTCATTAAACTCATTAAACCCATTAAACTTATTAAACCCATTAAACTTATTAAACCCATTAAACTTACAACACCCCCTTACTACTGGGTAGTTCGTAACTAAACACGTTGCGCCGAATGGCTTGGCGCAAGGCACGGGCAAAGGCTTTAAACACACCTTCAATGAGGTGGTGATTATTTTCGCCACGTGCCTTAATGTGGAGGTTGCATTGCATGGCTTGCGCCAGTGACTGAAATACGTGGCGGAACATTTCGGTCGGGGTATCACCTACGTATTCACGAGTGAAGGGCACGTTCCACTGGAAGTCTATACGACCGCCAAAGTCGAACGTAACGAAGGCATCACACTCGTCCATAGGCAATACGAATCCATAACGCTCTATACCTCGCTTATTGCCTAACGCCTCGCGCAAGGCATCGCCAAGGGCTATGGCTACGTCCTCCATTGTATGGTGTTCGTCCACTTCGAGATCGCCCTTACAAGTGCAAAGAAGCGAGATGCCTGCGTGATGGGGCAACTGTGCGAGCATGTGGTCGAAGAAGTGAAGTCCCGTATCAATATGTGTAGTGCCTTGTCCGTCAAGGTCTACTTGTACGTGTATGTCCGTCTCGGCCGTTGTGCGACGAATTTCTGCCGTGCGCTCGGTAGCACGTAAGTATTCGGCCACTTCGTGCCAATCGGTCGTGGCCAAAGCTAAAACTTGCTGCTGTTCGTCATTGAGCAGCGTAGCAGCCACCTCAGACGTTTGCAACAAAATAGCACGACAGCCTAAGTTGACAGCCAACTGCACGTCTGTGGCACGATCGCCAATCACATAAGAGTGTGCCAAGTCATAGTCACCCTGAATATATTCCGTCAGCATGGCCGTGCCGGGCTTACGAGTGGGAGCACCCTCGTGGGCGAAGGTGCGATCTATGTATTCGCGCTCAAAGTGAATACCCTCGCCCGCCAAGGTCTGCAACATCTTGCGGTGAGCTGGCCAGAAGGTGTCTTCAGGAAAACTCGGTGTGCCCAATCCGTCTTGATTGCTCACTAAAAGGGGCAAGTAGTCAGTGTTTATTACCAAGCGCAGTCCGCCTATCGCGCCCGGCACGAATTCTAACTTTTCGAGCGAGTCTATCTGTTCGTCAGCAGGTTCTTTTATAATCGTTCCATCGCGATCGATGAAAAGTAGTTTTTGCATAGGAGTAAGAAGATTTTTTTCTCATATTGTCTTGTACGCAGGACAATATGAGGCCAATTCTGTCCTATACGCAGGACAAAATGAAAAATGTAAGAGATAATTCCTTTTTTGAATAGCCCAATCTTACTTGGAGGCGACGCATCCCCCCCTGTTGAGGATTACTTATTGTCCCCCAATCAAGGTGTACTTTCCAACCATTTAGAAGGACTGAATGGCTTGCAGCAAGCGCACGTTTTCTTCGGGTGTACCAATGGTGAGGCGCAAACAGTTTTTGCAACCGGGGACGCGATGACGATTGCGCACAATAATGCCTTTGGCTACCAAGTGGGCGTAAAGGGCATCTGCATCACGCACCTTTATTAATAGGAAGTTGGCATCGCTGGGATAAACGCGCACTACGCACGAAGCGGAGAGAAGGGCAGAGGATAAAGCTTGGCGTTCGCGAATGACCTCAGCCACGTGTTCATCGTGAGCTTCAGTGGCCAATCGCTGCATCACTTCACGCTGTGTAGGGCCATTGACATTGTAGGGATATTTCACATGGGCAAAGAGGGCGGCCACTTCGGGCGAAGCAAAAGCGAGGCCTAAACGAAGACCAGCCATGCCCCATGCCTTTGAGAGGGTCTGTAAGACGACTACGTTGGGGTGATGACTAAGCACAGTGAGCATCGAGCCCTTGTCCGAAAAGTCAATATAGGCTTCGTCTACTACCAACACACCGTCAAAGCGTGTGGCCAACTGTTCAAGTTCGCTAAGCGGAAAGGCATTGCCCGTTGGATTATTGGGCGAGCAGACCCACATAAGGCGGGTGTGTTCGTCAACTGCACGCAACATGGCTTCTATATCAAGCGCATACGTATCGGCTGCGAGGGGAACTTCTCTTACATTTACATTATTGATAGCAGCAGCCACACTATACATACCATAGGTGGGAGCAATGGCAACCACATTATCTTCGCCTGGTTCGCAAAAGATGCGAAAGCAGAGGTCGATGGCTTCATCGCTGCCGTTGCCTATAAATACTTGTTCGGGCTGCACGCCTTTCAATCGGGCTATGGCTTGTTTGAGTTCCCTTTGGTGAGGGTCGGGATAGCGATTTACCCCATTATTATAAGGACTCTCGTTGGCATCAAGCCAAACGGATATGTCGCCCCCTTGGTACTCATCACGTGCAGTGGAATAAGGAAGGAGACTTTTTATATTATCGCGTATATACATGATTCAGGGGGATAAGGGGGTTAAAAAGTTTCATCATGTGGATAATTAACAAGACTAACTTTATAACCTTATAATCTCAAAATTCCCAACTTACCCCTTGCGTACTCTAACGGCTTGGGCGTGGGCGTGAAGGCCCTCTGCCTCGGCCATAGTGACGATAGTGGGAGCAAGCGATTGCAAACCTTGTTGCGTGAGTTCTTGGAAGGTTATCTTGCGCATGAAGCTGTCAATGTTTACGCCACTGAACGAACGCGCCCAACCGCTTGTGGGGAGGGTATGGTTTGTACCAGAGGCATAGTCGCCAGCCGATTCGGGTGAATAGTTGCCGATGAACACGCTACCAGCAGCCGTCACGCCTTCGGCCATATCCCATGGGTGAGCAACGGAGAGAATAAGGTGTTCGGGAGCATAAGCGTTAGAGAAGGCCAACATCTCTTCACGTGTAGGTAAAATGATGATGCGGCTATGGCTCAACGACTGTTCTACCAATTCGCGACGAGGCAAGAAGGCGGTTTGACGTTCTACCTCTGCGGCCACTTGCTGCGCAAAGTCTGCGTCATTACACACCAAGATAGCTTGACTATCGGGGCCATGTTCAGCTTGTGAGAGCATATCGGCCGCTACGTAGTCAGCGTGTGCCGACGCATCGGCCATAACCAACACTTCTGACGGCCCTGCAGGCATATCGATTGCCGTATGCGTGCTTACCAACTGCTTGGCGTGGGTAACGAAACGATTGCCCGGACCGAAGATTTTGTCCACTTGTGGCACACTCTCTGTGCCATAAGCCATGGCGGCAATGGCTTGTGCGCCTCCGATGCGATAGATGTGGTGTATGCCACACGCATTAGCGGCATAAATGATTTCGGGGGCGATATGGCCGTCACGACCTTGAGGAGTACAGAGTACAATCTCTTTACACCCAGCAATAACAGCGGGAGCGGCCAACATCAATACAGTAGAAAATAGCGGTGCGCGCCCTCCTGGTATGTACAAGCCAACGCGCTGAATAGGCACGGCTCGCTGTACGCAGTGTACGCCCGCTTGAGTATCAACGGCTACGTCATGGGGCCGTTGGGCTTGATGAAAACACTTGATGTTGTGCAAGGCATTTTTTATAGCCTCGGCCACTTGGGGCGCAGTTTGGGCAGCTAACGCGGTGCGCTCTTCACTGCTGAGTTCTATATCTGTTATCTCGGTATGGTCAAACTCATGTGCATAGCGGCGCAGTGCAGCATCGCCTTCTTGGCGCACTGCAGCTACGATGTGGCGTACGCTCTCTATTACTTTTTCGTCGTCTAGTACATTGCGCTCACACAAGGCGCTCCACGTTTCTTTCTTGGGTTGGTTGATAATTTGCATAACATCAAATGGTAATAATTTTGAAAGGCTGAACAAAAGAATAATGACGGACTATCCTAATAATTCGATTTTTAGTTTTTTGGTTATGAGGTTATAAAGTTACATCACGTTGATAATCAACTATACGAACTTTATAACGTAAAACCGTCGTTTTATGGTATCATGTTTTCAAGGTTCAGTACAAGGATGCCTTCAGCGCCGAGTTGCTTGAGTTGTTCTACTTTTTCCCACAGTACGTCTTCGGCAATGACCACGTGCAACGAACACCACCCTTCGGCAGCCAAAGGCAGAATGGTGGGTGAACGCATAGCAGGCAAGAGTTGCACGGCTTCTTCGACAAGTGAGGTGGGAATGTTCATCAATACGTATTTATAACCTCTACTATTGACGATAGAGCTGAAGCGGAATTTGAGTTTTTCGATGTCGGCTAACTTTTCTTCGCTCAACCCTTGGTGGGCTATAAGAGCTGCTTCGCTATAAAACACCTCTTCTACCTCGCGCAAGCCATTCTGCACCAACGTACCACCTGAGGAAACGATGTCGAATATAGCATCGGCCATGCCCACCGCAGGGGCTATCTCTACCGAACCTGCTATCTCGTGTATGTCGGCCTGAATGCCTTTATCGGCAAAAAAGTGGCGCAAGACGGTGGGATAGGACGTAGCTACAGTGCGTCCATTGAACCATTCCAGTCCAGGATAGTCCACCTCTCGAGGGATAGCTAAAGAGATACGGCAAGCACCAAAGCCCAATCGCATCACTTCGTCAACGGCCATGTGGCGTTCGGCCACTTCGTTCAGTCCCACAATGCCAACATCGGCCACGCCCATGTGTACAGCTTGGGGGATATCGTCGTCGCGCAAGTAGAGCACCTCAATGGGAAACCCCTTAGCACGTGCCACTAATTTTCGTTTGCTTTGTGCCACCTCTATGCCTGCATCAGCGAGCAGTTGCATAGTGTCTTCATTCAATCGGCCTTTGGCTTGAATTGCTATACGTAACATAGGCTTTCGTGTTTCTTTTTGTAAGTAGTTTAGATTTTGTTATATCAAATTGATTGCAATATTCGGCATTTTAATTGATATATGCAAGTATATACAATAAAAAGATATATAAATGCAGATAAACTGCAATTTGTCTGCCTAATTGGGGGGGCGCATCCTCACCTGGGGGCGACGCGTCCCCGCGTCGGCATTTGTTAGTC
>OGHM01001121.1_pt1 | contig 11046 bp, 10 predicted proteins | sample 1571531 | NCBI WGS metagenome assembly OGHM01 (sample SAMEA2582031, study PRJEB24529) | metagenome | biome: Human gut stool | place: China | collected 2011 | reverse complement strand
AACCGCCCGTCTTGCGAATCTGCGGCAGCACCACCGAGGTAACCCAATCCTTGAATTTCACCGCCGATGGCAACTTGGAACCGAGCACCAGGGCATAGAAGCCGCTCTCGTTAACGAAGATCATCTGCGTTAAACGTTTGGCAGGAGTTCCATCCTTCTTCATGCCCACCTCTACCCATACACCACGTTTTATGGTGTCATCACACCTAACATGCTGTTTTACAGAGTCTGACGATTTCTTATATCCCAGCGCATCACACAAATCCTTTGCACAGAACCAAGGATCGCCCTTCTCATCAGTAGCGGTGCGAACCGTTCCGAACTCCGGATTCTCAAAAACAGCAACCTGTGCAGCCTGTTTCTTATTGGCTTCCTTCTTGTCGACCACCTTCTTACCAGTCTGCACACTCTTCTTAGCAGAGCCGGCATTCTTGCCATCCTCTGCCTTCTGAATCTTTGAATTCATCATAAGCAAAAAAAATTAAGTAAATATATAAAAGGTACCCGATGGATACCTTCGTTAAAAAAAACACTAAAAGTTTCCACAATAAAAAAATGTATCAACCTTGTCAAAGACCGATGGGCTGATACGCTGCGCCACTTACAACATGGCAGGAAACCTATGCCAGCAACCTGGCGATAGAAAACGCAAAAGCCCCAGACCTCAGAACCGGTATCGTTCTGAAATCTGGGGCAAAAGTAGAAAGAATGCTCCGTTACGCCTTTTCTGCCGAATGCGCCAAATTGAATTCGGCGGAAACAAGAAAGGGGCAAAACCATCGTCTTGCCCCTCTATATCAATATTTTACAGAGATATAATTATTTTCTTTACGTCAAATGAAGTCTATCATTCGGCGCAAGATTCTATATATTGTGAGACTTTGCGAAATCCTCCACAAAACCCTCTACCTCATAATCTATATTCCCGTCATTGATCTTCTTTCTGATATAATTGCCATACGACTTTTGGGTAACACCCAGTTCCAGATGACAATCATCGTGCAGAAAACGAGTAATGGATGAACCATTAGGAACACCAGCGTTCACATAGCCCTGATTAGACCAACGCTGGAAAAACGCCACCACACTCTTGTTCAACAAACCATCGGAAGTGGAAAGCTGACTGTCCGAAATATGATGCAGCTTGAGATATTTTACAAAAGCATCCGCCATCTTCCCGGTAAGCCCCACATCCTTTTCACCCTCAGGAGTAGAAAAGAGATTCTCGGCACTTCTTCCCGCAGAAGATGAAGCACACTTCACCTTAACACTCTGTTCAAAAACAACTTCATCGGTATCATTCTTCATTATTTCAGAAGAATCATCGGAATCCTTATGTTGATGTTCATGACTCTCATAATAGTTCTCTATATAGGTTACGGAACCTGCAAAATGGAAATTTCTACTCATCAGTATGTGGTTTTGTGTCTTCATCAGAATTCTCGTAATTATTCTCTATATATTTGCTATTAGACTGTACATACACAACATTCTTGTACAAGCAAACACCCCCGTTTTTACACAAAAAACGGATAATTCTAAAAAATGATATTCTATCCATATCTTAAGTAGTTTAAATTATTACTAAAACTTTGATATGGTCCTCTAATTGGTACGCGGAGGGCTAGACTAGAATAGCCAAGGAGAGCTTCTTAGGGTGGCATCCTCGATGCCGGCAGACAAGTCTTCCCTAGGTAAGTGTATTAGTTCGTTTCATGTTGATTTTTTTAGATAAATGTTATTGTTATTCATTATTTATTTTTAGGCACAAAAAGCTTTTGGTATTTTGCTATATGTGCTTCCAATTTGTTAAGTTGCTTCAAGTCTTTCGCAAAAGTAATCCACTGCGAAAAGGCTTCATTGAAATTCTTCTCAAACTGACTCTTGTCAAACTTCTTACTTTCCGCCGTATGTCGTTTAGTCACTTCTTCAACGATTCTATCCCAATTATATAGGATACAGCAGCACCATCTTCTCTGCTGCAAAGGCTGAAGACTTACACTTCTCTTCAGCACTCTGAGCACTGTATCACACTTTATATGCGTGATATTAGAAAACTGATATGCAGATATCTGTTCAGCTTTGCCACCAATAAATGAATTGAGATACAAGATGATGCATTCTTCCTGTATCTTATCAATTCTTTTGTCTAGCTGAGCTAAATTCTCCAGAATCAACACCCTTCTATGTTCTGCTATATCCAGCATGTTAATTGTAAATTTATGCGAATTTACTACTAATAGTTGGAACAGCCAAATGCATTACCCACATAGCAAAAATAGGAGGGTATATTTTTCAGAAACGTTAATACTTGAATAAAAATTAACTACAGAATAACAAAAAAAAGAGAGAAAGTGCGCATTTTTAGTGCTACACTTCCTCTCCTCGACTTTTATGGATGGGTAGGTAATTCTATTACCATTTCCACAGCTATTTCGTCACGGCATTATACAATTCCTGATAATCCTTGACAACATCGTAAATGTAACCATTCTCGCTGATGGCTGCAAAATGCTTGCGGGCACACGCTATCTTGCTTCCCTCGATGCCTCGCAGATGTGAACCCTGGATATCATTACCCTTGGTTTCTGCCACAAAATAAACATGCTTCACGCTGCCATCACGGAATGCCACAGCCCAGTCGGGATTGTATTTGCCCATAGGCGTGTTGATGTAGAAGCCACGAGGCAGTTTGGTATAAACCACCACGTCATCCTGACGCTCCAGAGACTCGGCAAAGTTCTTCTCTACACCCATACTGTCGAGCACTACGAGGTCGTAGAGCGACTTCTTTGACTCTATGGCATTGATACCCAACTTGCCTCGCAGAGCATCCACCGTAAAGATGTCGGTAGAGAACTCATCATTCAGTTTCTCGTATGTAATACTCTGGATAACGGCAAGAGCCTTGCAGTCGTTGATGATCAGTCCAGCCTTGATGATGAATTCCTCCGGATTCATCTTGAACATGCTGAATGTTTCCGGCTTGATACCCTTCAGGATTTCCACGATGGTCTTTCTTGTCAACCCCGTAGCCGTTACCAGCTGACCTATCAGGTCGTATGTCACTTCCTTGCCCACAGCTTCCGTTACATGGATGGTCCGCACATCGCCCTGATTCATTGCCACGCCCGCTTCAAGCGACTCCTTGTCTCTGATTTCATCCATCGAACCGCCTTCTACCACGATGCGGATTTCCGTAACCCTCAACTTTTCATCAAGTTCCTCGATGGCTTTCTTCACAAGACCAGAAGTTTCAAAGCTTACCTGATAGTAGGTGCGGCGGTTGATGCGCTTCCAGAGATTCTGGAACTCCTTCTTGGCAAAATTGTCCTTCTGCAACTTGGCAAGCTTAGGCTTTCTACCATTCTCCGGTCTTACAGCCGCAGGATCAAAGACGGTATCAAGGGCTGCAATAATGCCCTCCCTCCAATCATTAGCCTTACCGAAGTCGAGCCTGTCATTGCGCTTATCCTCAAAATACTGAGCAGTCAAAGCACCGTTATCATCCACATAATCTTTACGGATGAGGGCATTATAGATAGCTCTTGCCTGATTGACGTCAAACTTGCCATTGGTTCCATCTGCCATTGTATAAGACCTGCCCTCGAAAAGGTTGGCTGTGATGATGATTGGTCGGTCGGCACAGTCGTCTGCCATTTCCGTCTGCAGTTTCTTGGCGAAATCATCATAGCTCTCGCTGGCTATCACGGTGAGGATATTGGTATCAAACACATGGTCGCCCAATACATCCGCATCCTGGCGTTCACCCTTCTGATTCACGCAAAGGCGCATACCTCGACCCACTTCCTGGCGCTTCTTGGTCTCATTATCCGAGTTCTTCAAGGTGCAGATCTGGAACACGTTTGGGTTGTCCCAACCTTCCTTTAGGGCGGAGTGCGAGAAAATGAAGCGTACTGGCTCGTTCAGCGAAAGCAGACGTTCCTTATCCTTCATAATCAGGTCGAAGGCACGCTCTTCGTTCTCTCCCTGCTTTTCCTTCGATTCCACCGCCTTGCCCTTCTTATCCATGGAGAAGTAGCCCTGATGCACCTTGGATGCCGCATTGCGAGGGTCTGAAAGATAGCGCAGATAGGCTTCATCCGTAAACGATGGCAGCATTTCTGAAAGCACTCGGTTATATTCTTCCTCAAACATCTTGGCAAACTTACCCTTGCTATCCTCGCCTTCATAGAGGCGATAGCTATCCACATGGTCGATGAAGAACAGACTGAGCACCTTGATATGCTGACTGAACAGCTGGCGCTCACGCTCCAGATGGGTGCGGATAGTTTCACGAATCTGAATACGACGGATATAGTCTTCGTTCACACTGCCCACGGCATCGCCTTCATGGAGAGTCAGGCCATTGAGGAAGCGGACGATCCCCTGCCTGCCGTCTATGCGTTCTACGATGAAGTTGTTGTCATACTCGGCAAGTCCCCCACTCTGTTCCTTCAGGTTGAAGCGCTCATCCACGAGTTTGCTTACCTGTTTCGTACCGGTCTGCGTCTTGATGTCGAAGCTGATGCGAGCCTGCGGATTGCCCTTGCCGATGACGATTTCCTCCAAATAGACGTAGCCGTTGGTGGCGGTACTGCCTATCTGCCTGATACCCTTCACCTCAATCTTCTTCACCAGTTTCTGGTTGTAGGCATCGATGGCATCCAGCTTATACACCATATTATATATATCACCCTTGCGGTGGGTGGCGCTATACAGAAGGGTAAAGAGCGGCTTGAACATGGCAATACCCTTACGGGTCTTGTTTTTCTTGTCCACACCCAGCACCGACTGAGGTTCATCGATAATCATGATAGGATGGGTCTGTGCCAGCACGTCGATAGGACGGCGGGAACCGAACTCATCACGGCGTTCGAAGATGATGCGGGCAGCCTTATCAGCTTTCTTCAACTTGCCTTTCTCCATCTTATCGGTTGACTTCTCTTCATCCATAGATGCGTTGAATGCCTGGGTATTGATAATCATCACGTGCATGCCGGCATCGCTGGCAAAGGCATCAATCTTGCTGAGCTGCTTGGAGTTATACATAAAATATTGCATGCGCTTGCCGTATTCCTGGGCAAAATGCTCCTGCATGCTCTCAAAGCTCTTCAATACGCCTTCACGGATGGCGATGCTTGGCACTATCACCACAAACTTGGTCCAGCCATAGCGGGCATTCAGTTCATACATGGTCTTGATATAGGTATAGGTTTTACCCGTACCCGTCTCCATTTCGATGGTGAGGGCGGTACCTACGCCTTGCAGCTGCTGCAGCTGCTCAATGGGTTTCAGTCCTTGCTCTGTCTGTATGGCTCTTACATTCTCGCAGACGGCTTCCGGTGCGAGGATAACGTTCTTGTTGCCAAAGCCTTTTACTAGAAAGAGGTCTTGATTAACTCCCTGGTCCACGATATGGTCGCTCAGTCCGTCGCTTTTGGGCTGACCTGTAAAGGCATTAGCCACAGCCAGCGCCGCTTCGGTTTGGAAGCGTTGATGTTTATATCTGAGTTTCATAGGCTTAAATCACTCTAATATTCTTCACTACTTCCTGGTCGCTCCAATCCAGTTTCTGCTTGAAGGTTTCGTAGATATTAATCTTGTCGGCATCTTGGGCAAAGCAGCTGTCACGGAAAATGACACGCAAAGGCATCTTTTCTGCCATGGCTTTTACTACGTCTTCTGATACGTTCTCGGCGAAGCAAACCACCAGGTCGCCGTCGTTCACGGTATAGATGGTCTTGCCATCCACCACTTCCTGGGTCATAGGTAGAGAGAGCTGAACGCCCCAGTCGAGCATGCATCCAAAGAGCAGGTCGAGGTCGTTTCTGTCTGCCTTGATATTATTCAGGAACAGATCGAGCTGGTCTTGCTTGAATTCCTTTGGAGAACGCTTTACGTCCTCGTAATTGCCTTCGTCGAGACGGAAGACACGGAAGCCGGTATCGAGGTCGGCAGTGGTAAGAGGAGATTCCTCCTTAATTTTCTTGCCGGCTCTTCTTATTCTTTCCTTAGCGATATCCGGGATGGTGTTATAACCAGCCTTTCTTGCTTCGCTATCTTCCGGAGTTTCTTCGGGAAGCTGAACCATGATATATTGACGGTTGCCTCCATCTTCTGCATTGAGCTGCATCACGGCGTGGGCGGTGGTGGCGGAGCCAGAGAAGAAGTCGAGGATTAATGAACTAGAAGAAGTTCCTGTTTGAATAATAGTTTTTATATATTCCGTTGATTTCGGGAATGACATATAATCACCACCAAGGATTGCCTTTACCTCTTGTGTTCCTATTTGATTATTTAAAATCTTATCCGACCATATTGTTTTATACTTTCTTGTTCGTTGTTCTCCATCTTTATTTAGATAATCCTTAACAAAGATATCGAATTCTCTTCGAGTAGAAACAAGCTTAGCCACTAGTCTATTGCTTTCATTTATACATTTCTGTTTGCCCCACATCCAACGGCCTTCTCTACCATCTGATTTCTTAGGTATTACTTCTTCCCAGTCTTCAACATAAGTCAAAGAAATAGAAGAGTCTTCAGGGTTCACCCAAATAGGGAAAAACATTTCTGGTCTATCTTCTCTTAGTGAAGCAACACCTCTCTGCCGCAACCCCAACAAGCGATAACGTCCAATTTCATCTTCATATTTATACTCAGCTTTCTGCTTTTCTGAAAGAGACATTCCGTTAATAGTTGCAGAATCGATATTACCGGCATAACACAACAAATATTCATGGCTTGTAGCAAAAAAGGCATCAGATTGTCTTCCTCTTGGATTATTTTCAATGACCAATTGAGCAATTTTATTGCTCTCTCCAAACACCTCATCGCAAATCTTTCTCAGATTCTCAACCTCGTTATCATCAATAGAGATAAAAATCACACCATCCTCTGTCAACAGCGTTCTCGCCACCATCAATCTAGAATACATCATAGAGCACCAATCCGAATGAAAACGTCCATTCGAATCCATGTTCTTGATATATTTATTACCCAACTCATCTACTGAACCCGAAGCCTCAGCATACTCATCAGCAGACATCGCAAAATCATCATGATAAACAAAGTCATTACCCGTATTGTAAGGCGGATCAATATAAATCATCTTTACCTTACCCAGATAAGACTTCTGGAGAAGTTTAAGCACTTCGAGGTTATCACCCTCAATATAAAGGTTTTGGGTGTTGTCCCAATCCACGCTATCCTCCTTTACAGGACGCAGCGTCTTCTTAATAGGCTTCAAAACTTCGGCACGAGCTGTCTGCTTGCCAACCCAGTTGAACTCGTATGCCTCAGGAGCATCTTCTACTGCGTTGTCACCAAGAAGCTGGCGAAGTACGTCAAAATTAACTACACGTTTTACCCCCCCCCGTATCAGGGTCGGCTACCTCCGTAAAGCACGAAGGCGCAATCAAATAAAGCGCATCCAGATTCAGCTGCGCTCCATCTGCCGACTGCAATTCCATTCTTTTAGGATTATCCATATAATTTATTATTTTTATTATTGCTTGCTATTTTTCTCCAATTCTGCCTCAATATCCTCAATACTAGGTAATGAACTCTTAAACTCTTTAGGCAGCAAGTTAACCCCCTCAAACTCAGAGATTCCTATCGGCTGATTATAACCTTCAAGAGAATATTGCGCAAATATATTATCTTTCGATTTACAGATGAGCAAACCAATCGTAGGATTGTCAGCATCACTCTTAAGTGTATGGTTTACAAACGACATGTAGGCTGATAGTTGTCCCAGATATGAAGGTTCAAACTCGGTAACTTTCACCTCTATCACCACATAACTATGAATTCGCGTGTTGTAGAAAAGCAAATCAAGAAACTGCTCTTTCGAACTAACCTGTAAACGATATTCTTGCCCCATAAAGGCAAAACCGCTTCCCAATTCCATAAGAAATCGGATAATATTATCTATGAGAGCCTGTTTCAGTTCTTTTTCTTTGAAACCTTCTGTCATCGTCAGGAAGTCAAAGTTGTATGGATCATGCAACAATTCCTTTGCCAATTCACTCTGTGGTGTAGGAAGTGTGTTACAGAAATTGTTCACAGCATTACCTGTGCGTTCGTAAAGATCTGTGTCAAGATGGTTCAACAATACAGCACGACTCCAGTTTCCCTCCATTGCCTTTGCAACAAAAAACAATCCTTTCTGTACATCACCCTTTATCTTGTCAAGGATGAACTTATGGTGTGTCCATGGTATTGAAAAAAGCATCTCCGCAATGTCTTGCTCCTTTTCTCCAACTTGAGGTAAGAATTGAACAGAATGTGGTGTTTCAATTTTTCCCCCAACTTGGGGGAAATTTATAACTATCTGAGAATAAGTAGTATAGAACTTTTTGATATAATAGAGATTCGTCTTAGAAAAACCATTCTCTTCCGGCATAGCATCCTTCAAATCCTGACTCAGCGTTTTCATAATGCCTTCACCCCATCGCTCTTCAATATTCATATTTACCATATCTCGCCCAAGCTGCCAATAGTATATCAGCAACTCACGATTCACCTTCACAGCAGCCTTAATCTGTGCACTGCGAAAGCGATGTTTCAAATCCGCAACCCATGCGGCATATTCTTTATCTGTTGATATTAATTTACTCATATATCTATTGATTATTTAGTTCATTTTTTCTTTTTCCCACTCAGCAACCTTCTTCTTCAACGCCCGAGTCTCGTTGTTCAGAAAAAGAGGCTGCAGCTATTGACACACGAGATCTTTTAGATAATTTGTTCTTCAAATCATCTATCACCCGTTCTGATATATTGTTGATAACCTTAATCAATTCCATGTTCAATTCGTTGATTTTTATAAAGTTACGTTGTTCCTAAGTTTTACTTTATTTATTTTATCCTTCAAAAGTACAACAATATTTTGGAACAAGCAAGAGATTTCTTCAAAAGTTTCAGAAAAAGTTTTTCAGCAGCATGTTGACAAGCAAATGAAATCACCCCAAAATCCGCAACTAAGCCCTTTCAGCCTGTTCAACCGTACAGTTAGAAAAGGTGCCGCATTATTACAACTACCAGCTGATACCGCCTAGCGGACTTGCGTTCTTGAAAAACTAAAAAAGGGTGCGTTATAGACTTATGACACACCCTCTTATATCTTGTCAAGAAAACCTATTAATACTTCTTTGCCAACGACTTCAATGTCGTTTCACACCATCCCCTCGGCAGCTTACTATATTGGGGATTATCACAAGTGATTGATGCGTTTGAGCAATTGTTTAATCTTCCTCTAATTTCTTTATTTCTTCATTCTCCTCAAACTCCTCAATCCATTCCTTCACCTTGGCTTGCAGCAAGGCTTTGTCGGGCAGATAGAGCTGGTAAGCCGCTGCATAGACGTTTGCGTCTTTAGGAAGAGTGAGTTCTACAAGTGCATCGTTTTTCCGTTCGCAAAGCAAGATACCAATCGTCGGTTTTTCAAACTCCTGTTTTATATGCCTGTCATAATAGTTCACGTACATCTGCATTTGCCCCAAATCTTGATGTGTCAATTTGCCCATCTTTAGGTCAATGAGTACATAACATTGCAGCAGGCGGTTGTAGAACACCAAATCAACAAAGAAATGTTGCTCGTCAAAAGTAAACCTCTTTTGCCTTGCCTCAAAAAGAAATCCCTTGCCTAATTCGAGCAAGAACTGTTGCATTTTATTAATAATAGCATTTTCTAACTTCGATTCAGAATATGCTGTATCTGGATTTAATCCTAAGAATTCCAATGTCAGAGGATTCTTTATTACATCAGATGACTTTTCTACAGTTTGCCCCTCTTTAGAAAGTCGCATTACTTCTTCCTTGTTACGGCTTAATACCAAACGCTCATACAGGCAACTCCCCACTTGTCGGCTCAGTTCTCGCACGCTCCAATCTTGTTGTGTCGCTTCAATTTCATAAAAGCGGCGTTCCTCAACTCGCTCAATGCGCATTAGAATAAGATAATGCGACCATGAAAGTTGGAATTTAGGGACTTCATTCAATTGGGGCAACGGTGTTGCCCCAATTTGATATGGACTATATGCCTTATAGAAAAATCTGCATCTTTTTAAGGTATCAACAGTCCATCCGTTTCCATATTCAGCACAGAGTTGTTCAGAAAGTTGCTTAAGCACTTTCTTTCCGTATGCGGCACGCTCATATCCATTCTGCTCATCCTCAACAATGAATTTTCCTATTCCATAATAGGTATATACCATTGCTGTATTAATAGCTGTCTTTGCTTGTTTCCGAGATTTTTCAATCAATTTAGAGATGTGCTCAAAGAGAGCATCCTCACGTTTCTGTATATCATTCATTTTCATCTTCCGATAATGCAATATTATAATGTGGGGACAAAAATACAATAAAAAGTTGAAAATAATTAATTTGCTGTTGCATATTTTATTATTTTAGCAGAAATATGTAGATTCTAAGTCCTTAAAAAATGAGTTACCGCCCCAGTTCGTGCATTTTTTTAAGGAACTGCCTTTTCGCTTACGGAGAAAAAGTGGCAATATTGCCAAAAAATCTTCGTAAGATATCATCCAGATAGCACTCGATGATATCGAAAATTCAGAATTTAGGGAGCCACTTACTCTCTACAGACATCAAAGCCAAGATGATAGACGACGACCTGTACTATATCCTTCTTGACGAAGTGCAACTGGTAACCAGATTTGAGGCACTGCCAAAAATCTCAGAAAATACGCAAATCTTTTTAGTAGAAATATTAGAAAATACGCAAATCTTCTATAATGATTGTAGTAGTTTTACCAACCTTCTATAGAAAATGGTCTCCTTGCTAAGGATTAACGAGGGGGGACGTTATATTCTGCCGCAAATCGCTAAAAAAGCATAATTGCGGCAGAATATAGTACATTATATTTTGCCGCAAACTGTATTTTTTGTACTTTTGCGGCAGAATATAATAAGTTTTGAGACTATGATAGTAGGAAGAAAAGAGGAAATTGCAGAATTAAACAAGTTGTATCACTACTGTCCAATAAAAAAGGGCAATTCGATCTTTGAAACAGTTGAATTATA
>OGHM01001120.1_pt1 | contig 11053 bp, 9 predicted proteins | sample 1571531 | NCBI WGS metagenome assembly OGHM01 (sample SAMEA2582031, study PRJEB24529) | metagenome | biome: Human gut stool | place: China | collected 2011 | reverse complement strand
GTCATCCATTTTGATAACACCTGTAGCAGTGCCGCCATGCTCGCCCGTCAGTGTCTCGTCCGGCTTTATGATATTCTCCCACGATACACGGTGTATACCGATAACCTGATCTACATGAAATGCCACATTGAGTTTGTTAAAATTCGTAATGATAAATAAGCCCTTTTCATCCGTCTGTGGCAGATTAAGACTATTCTTTAAATTGATAACCGTAATCATTGTGTCACGTGGCATAAATATTCCCTCAACACTCGGATGAGTATTCGGAACAGGAGTGACCGGCATATATTGCAAAATCTCTCTGATCTTTGCGACATTGATTCCGTAGTGATTGTCTCCCAACGTGAATTCAAGCACTTCAAGCTCGTTTGTTCCTGACTCCAATAATATGTTCGTATCCATAATACAACCTCCGCCTCTTAGTAATCTAAGTATATCATATGTTTTATAATTCAATCAAACTTTTTTCGTTATCTTTTATAACCGACATCTTGATACTGTCACATGCTGTACCCTTAGGTATCTTGAAAAGCAGCACCACATCAACCGCATCGTGCGCCTTTACGGTTCCCTGAAAAGTATTAAGGGAATATGTAAGGAATGTGCCCTCAGCCGTGTATTCCTTTCCATCGGGGAAAGTGGCTTTATATGTCCTGGCATTGCCAAACATATCAACATTTATATCCTCGCCTGTCGGATTTTTAAGGGTGAATTTCATAACCGCAAAAGTATTACCGCTTCCTGCCGTCATAGAATAGTATGAGCCCTCATTGTACACATCTGACTCGTTTACTCCATCATATGTAATTTCAAGGCTGCCGTAGCCTGTTGCCTCGGCAAGTGACACCTTCTTTTCCTGCGTGGCAGAAGGCTCTTTCTGCGAATTGCTGCTCTTATCATTTCCGGCTTCAGATGTCTTATTATCCTGCGAAAGTGAATTATCAGGTGACGCCTCGTCCACTTTCTCAGTGTCCTCCATATCTCCACGTTTCTCCGTAGCGTTAGTCATGCCATCCTGCTGGTATATATTGTGTTTTGCAACAACATATGCTGAATAATTAGCGATAAGGCTTTGTTCCGCATCATTCATATCATATAATTTTGTTCCGCAGCCTGTCAACGTTATAATTGCTGTAAATGCCACAGCTGCCATTTTTATATTTCTTCCCATCATTGCAATAAACCCATTCTTATTCTATGACTTTTATCCTAATAATACATATAGTAACACATTTATTGTTTGTTTGCAATAAATAACTCAAGTTCAAACCAGAATTCTACACCATCCTTGTGATTTATGACACCATACCCTCTGTGATGCAGTTCCATAATGGCCTTTACTATAGACAGTCCTATGCCGCTTCCGCCATATGCCCTTGTTCTGGCCTTGTCCACCTTATAGAACTTATTCCATATATTTTCTATATCCTTATCAGGTATCGGCTCTCCCGTGTTAAACACGCTGACCCTCACACGGTCGCTGTACATGCTGTATGATACAGTGATAGTACCACCTCTTGTGCAGTGATTTATCGCATTGCTGATATAGTTTGTCACAACCTCTTCAATCTTGTATATATCACCGCTCACATATACGGAATCGGTGCGGTCAAACTCAATTGCAGCCTCATTTTTCTGTGCCAGAAGCTTAGATGAGTCTATAACCCCTCTGACAAGCGGTGTCAGATCAAACCTTGTCATCTCAAGCACATCGCTGCCATCCTCCAGATGATTGAGAGATAAAAGCTTCATAACCATACGGTTCATCTTGTCAGTCTCGTCCATGATGACATCACAGTAGAAGTTACGGCTCTCATCATCGTCATTTACGACCTCCTTGAGTCCCTCAGCATAGCCTGAGATCAGAGCAAGCGGAGTTTTTAACTCATGTGACACATTTGACAAAAACTCCTTTCTCATCTCATCAATCTCTTCTTTTTTCTTTATATCACGCTGTAATTCATTGTTTGCCACCTTTAGTCTTGTGATGGTCTGCTCAAGTGTCTGCGACAGCTCATTCATATGCTCACCAAGCACATAAAGCTCCTTTGCACTGTTTTCCGTATCAATGTACTTCGCATCAAAATCAAGCTTCGCCATCCTTGTCGACAGCTCAGTCATATTTCTTATCAGCCTGGTCATGTTGCGAGCAACAATATATGCCATAAACACTCCCACAACAATAGCAGCCACTCCACCTATTGCAAAAAAGCGGTTCGATATGGACACGCTCTCCTTAATGCTCTCAAGCGGTGTCTTCATGTATACAAAGTTACCGTCAATCAGTCTGTTATTTATGATAATATACTCTGTCCCCAGCCTTTTATCCTTCTGCCTTGTCATATTCAGGTTGTTGTAGTCTGCCGAATACGACGACATGCTCGCCTCCAAAAGCAGCTGGAATATTTCCTGATTGTCAGTGGTTCCCTCAATTATGACCTTACCGTATTTGTTGAACACAACCGCATCTATATTGGCGCCAACGCATTTCTTTTCAAATGCTACAGCAAACGTATCATCTGAAAGTTTGTCATTTTTTGCAGCCAGGTCCACCATTTTGTATACAGCAAGCATCTCTTTTTCCTTGTTAAATACATAATACTTTTCCAGCAGTGTGTTATTAGCCATCCAGAACATGCCTACTATCAGAAGTACAATGAATGAAATCACAAGCGTAAGCTGTGTGGATAGCGTTTTTTTCTTTTTCATGGTGACACCTCTTATCCCGAATCCATTAGTCCTAAGCTTAGCACTTACTGTATCTCGAACTTATATCCCACACCCCAGACAGTCTTTATATAGTCGCCCTTAGCGCCCATCTTGCTTCTTAATTTCTTCACATGTGTATCAATAGTCCTCGCATCGCCAAAATAATCATAGCTCCACACACTGTCAAGTATGCGCTCCCTGGTAAGCGCAATTCCCTGATTGCTCATAAAGTAATCCAAAAGCTCAAATTCCTTTACCGAAAGTTCAATATCCCTGCCATCAATAGCTACAGTGTGTGCCGTCTTGTCCATGACAATACCACCGGCCTCGCTTATTACTGCCTCCTTGCCCAGTTTATTCGCCCTGCGAAGGAGAGCATTTACCCTGGCCACCAGTATCTTTGGAGAAAATGGCTTTGAAATGTACTCATCAGCACCAATGTCAAAGCCGTTTAATTCATCACGCTCATCGCCCTTAGCTGTAAGCATAATAATCGGCACCTTTGAAGTCTGTCTGATTTCACGGCACACCTCCAAACCATTTATCCTTGGCATCATTATATCGAGCACCAGCAGTGCTATGTCCTTCTGCTGATAAAATATATCAAGTGCCTCCTCGCCGTCTCCGGCCTCAAGTACCTCGTACCCTTCCCTTGCAAGGAAATCATGCACGAGCTTTCTCATCCTGCTCTCGTCATCTACCACCAGTATCTTTATTTTGTCCACTCTGTTGCATCCTGCCTTTCATCCAGTGCTTTTTCCCTTTCTTCTACTGCCTTTTCCCTTTTTTCAAGCTCCTTCTGCCAGTTTTCATATTTGTCTATCAGCTCATTCTCATAGTCCACCACATACGGACTGTGTCCACTCACATATGTGATGCCAAACATAACAGCTATGGCAGCCGATAATACAATAGTAAAAAACAATGCCACATGGAACTTTTTCTTATAGCCTTCCGTCTGTTTTTTTACCTCGACAACCGCTTTTTTATCCTCAGGAATATAAATCGGACGGATATCCTCATTCTTGATATAGGGAATCGTATGCAGATATTCCTGCAGTTCAACAAGAAACGATAGCCCTACAGGAGTAAAAAAATACCCCGGCTTGTTAAGCCTTAAATACAGCTTGTATACCGTATCCGGGTCAGACATATCAGTCTGATCCTTTATATATCGTATTCCGTCACTTTCTTTTTTAGCCTGCCTTGCCTCTTCCTTTGTCTGAAACTCAAACCCATCAACTACATACATCATATTCCCTCTTTCTAATCATCGCGCTCTGCAATCTCACCCGAACGATATGCCGCAATGAGATGCTTTAGATCAGCTATCTTTTCCTTCATCTTTATTCCGACATCCGTATCTCCGACAAGTATTCTCTTATCAAGTACTTCTACAGCCTCACGCCTTGATACGATATCCCTCTCATCCCTTACTGCCGTCTCCGGTGATTCAAACGGCTCATGTGCTGTCAATGTCAGCCCATATGAATTGTAAATCAGGGTATATCCCGCGATACCTGTCCGCCTGCGGTACGCCTTTGAAAAACCACCATCTATGACTATCACTCTGCCGTCGCACTTCACAGGGCTTTCACCTCTTAATCTGTGAACAGGAACATGTCCGTTTATGATATGGTCTCTTTTATCATGCAAACCAAACTCCTCGAGTATACGCTGCGCACACTCAGGCTTGTTTATATACTCATAATAAAAGTTTTTCTTTTCTATTTTCATGTCATCGTCATCTATAAAATATCTCTCAAACGTAGCCATCTTATTTCTGCCATAAAGCGGAGAATATGGTGCTGTCCATATGTACCACATGATATCGCTGCCCTTTTGTCTTTCCAGCCTGTCATCCGAGAAAAAAGCCTTTCTGACGTAAGTCTCCAGTATATCAAACAAAGCCTTGCCACTATACTCTTTACCGTAGATATTTACCTTTGCAAAGCTTCCATCCTCCTCCATCGGGATGCATCCGTGGAAAAGCAGATTGCCATTATATACCTTGTACATGCTGCCTCTTTTAAGCAGCAGCCCAACGTGGTTTTTAAGCTTCTCACAATGAATAAACGAGCTCCTGAGCCTCTGTATGACTTCCTCTTCCCCCTCTGTCAGCCTGTAAGGATCAGCAGGGTCAATTGTCGGAAAGCTTGTATCAAGAAGCTTATAAGTTCTGCCCTCAAGCTCTATAGTGCCCTGTTCATAATCAATATGTTCCAAAAGCAATCGTTCATTCATGCCATACTCAGGCCACTTCTTAATGAGCTGTCCCTCCAGCTTGAAACGTATGATGGCAATGGCCTTGTGCATCTTCTTTATCAGATCACTCTCCATATTATCTGCGCCACTTGGAGCCACCTTAAACACAAATCTGGTACATGGGTCATCCTTGTAAGCCTTCAGTGCAAACGTAGCAAGCGGAAGCATATTTATGCCATAGCCCTCCTCGACCACGTCCAGATTACCATATCTGATACTGTTTCTGACAACAGTTGCAATACATGCAGGATTTCCTGCTGCTGCCCCCATCCAGATAATATCGTGATTGCCCCACTGTATATCCAGCGAGTGATATCTGCACAGTCTGTCCATTATCAGATGTGGCCCCGCTCCCCTGTCATATATATCACCAAGCACATGCAGATGGTCAACAGCAAGTCTCTGAATAAGCTCGGAAAGCACCACTATAAACTCCTCCGCAGTGCCCAGCTCCACTGTTGTATTGATGATTGACTCGTAGTAAGCCTCCTTGTTTAACACCTCCGGCTTTTCTGTAATGAGCTCCTCTATAACATATGCATACTCCTCCGGCAAAGCTTTTCTCACTTTGGAGCGCGTATACTTTGATGAAACGGTCTTGCACACCTCTATCAGCTTATAAAGAGTCGTCTTATACCACGAATCCATATCCGGCTCGTCCTGCTTAATAAGCTCCATCTTTTCCCTTGGGTAGTAGATGAGTGTGGCAAGCGCAGCCTTGTCAGCCTTGTTCATCGCCAGACCAAATACATCATCTATCTTCTTTCTTACAGCCCCGGAACCATTTTTCAACACATGGGAAAAGGCTTCATACTCACCATGCACATCAGATACAAAGTGCTCTGTGCCCTTTGGCAGGTTTAAAATAGCCTGCAGATTGATAATCTCAGATGATGCCTTGCCTATTGTCGGATACATCTCCGACAGCTGTTCCAAATAATGTAAGTGTTCTTTATCAATTGCTATATCATTCATTTATATCTAGACCTCGTAATACTGATTCATCACCTTATTTATTTCCTTTTCAAGCTTACAGCCCGTGTATACACACTTCATAATGCACTTTCTGATTGGCTCCTCAAAATTAGTACCCTCGCACTTATCCAAAACTCCCTGCAATGTAAGCTGTACAAGTATACTCTCCCCTGTCTGCGGATCTGTGGCTATGTTTTCGTACACCTTCTTGTAGTACTTATCACTCACTACCGGGTACTCAGTCAGCGCCATTTCCCGCCACTTTCTGAAACTTAGCGACATATGTTCACCTGCTCTTTTGTATATAATAAAACATTGTACCAATTAGCGGTGCTCTAATCAATGCCTCAGACACATTTATTTCAAAAAATTTTTTTGATATTTATTATAAATAAAGCTGCATTTGTTTAAATAAAAAAAGTGTAAGCTGCATTCAGCTTACACTAATTAAGTTTCAGGACACCTCCCTTTTTATATAACAAACATTCTTATTTGACAGTAATTGACGTTTCTTATATATTTATTTATGTTTCAACAATAACCATTATAGTTTATTGTGCATGTCAATACTTGACCAAATTTGGAGTTTATTTTTTTAAAAAGAAGGGAGATTAGCTCATAAATGAACCGACTTGAAATAGCAAACAACATATCGACGAATATTGAGCGCGAACGCATAAAGCTTGGTATGTCCCAGGCACAGTTTGCAAAAGCACTTGATATGTCACTCTCCACCTACAAGCGAATAGCAAACGGAGAATCCTCTCGTATAGACATCTACACCGCTTACCGGATATACAAGCTGACAGGACGGTTTTCCTGCGAACTAACAGGCTTCAATGATGATGTAATAAACCTTGCAAAGCGCATCAAAAAGCTTTCCAAAAGCCAGCGCATACTTATAGACTCGATTATAGACACTGAGCTTGCGCTGTCTGCCTACAAGGATGAAAGCAGTCATAAGGAGGATCTGATTTCCGTCCTCATCCCGACAGGCAATATGACCGACGGCATGATTTTTGACTCCTACAACGTTGAAAAGCTTGATGTTTCAAATTACAGAAAAGCCTTCGGTGATGCCCTTCACATCGGAATCCGCATCACAAGCAATCATCTACATCCTGTATATAATAAAGGCGATATACTTCTAATCAGTCGAAACCCAATCCGCGACGGCGATACCGGTATCTTTATCAACGCACAGAACAAGCGTGCATACATCAGAAAACTCCACCAGAAAACCCCATGTGAGCTCACACCAATCAACAATTACGGTGAGACCTTTTATGTCGACAGCGATAACGTTGATGATATGAGCAAATGGATAAAATTCGGACACGTGCTCTGCAAGGTGCGCTAGCAGTTTACTCTGTTATTTTAATATCATCAAAGCAGTCAAAGGTTGCAAAGTAGTCTGCCGGAGTTTCTGCTCTTCTGATGAGTTTTGCCTCTCCATTGCTTTCGAGCAGTATCTCTGCTGAGCGAAGTCGTCCGTTATAATTGTAGCCCATCGAGAAGCCGTGTGCTCCTGTATCATGGATTACCAGATAGTCTCCCATATCAATCTTCGGAAGCTGTCTGTCAATTGCAAACTTATCACAGTTCTCACAGAGTGAGCCTACCACATCATATGTATGGTCACAAGGAGCATCCTCCTTGCCGAGCACGGTGATATGATGATATGAGCCGTAAATAGCCGGTCTCATAAGGTTTGCCGCACACGCATCTACTCCTATATACTCCTTGTAGATATGCTTCTCATGGATAGCCTTTGTCACAAGACAGCCATAAGGAGCCATCATAAAACGTCCCATCTCTGTGTAAATAGCCACATCGCCCATTCCTGCCGGTACCAAAACCTCATCGTACACCTTATGTACACCGGCGCCGATAACTGATATATCGTTTGGTGTCTGATCCGGCTTATAAGCCACGCCAACTCCACCTGAAAGATTTACAAATCTAATATCGCAGCCGGTCTCATTTTTAAGCTCAACAACCAGCTCAAAAAGCTCCTTTGCAAGCTGTGGATAATACTCGTTGGTCACTGTATTGCTTGCCAGGAATGCATGCACGCCAAAGTATTTAGCACCTTTTGACTTAAGAATTTTGAATGCTTCAAAAAGCTGTTCCTTTGTCATGCCATACTTGGAGTCTCCCGGATTGTCCATGATACCGTTTGACAGTGTGAACACTCCGCCCGGATTATATCTGCAGCTTATTGTCTCCGGAATATGTCCGATTGTTTCCTCCAAAAAATCAATATGTGTGAAATCATCGAGATTGATGATAGCTCCAAGCTTGTCTGCATATGCAAATTCCTCTGCCGGTGTATCATTTGATGAAAACATGATATGCTCTCCGTCGAAGCCGCATGACTTTGCAAGCATAAGCTCTGTGTATGATGAGCAGTCACAGCCCATGTCATAATCCTTTAAAATCTTGAGCAGATATGGGTTTGGAGTAGCCTTTACAGCAAAATACTCTCTAAAACCCGGATTCCATGCAAATGCATCCTTTACAGCCTGCGCGTTGGCACGGATGCCAGCCTCGTCATATAAATGAAATGGTGTAGGGAATTTTTTAACAATCTCCTCTACCTGTTGTTTTGTCACAAATGGTGTCTTTTTCATGTTTATCTCCTAACTTTTACATAGTAAAGTGTACTAAAACATATGCTACAACAAAATGGGTATATTTTCAAGAATTTTTATGGTATAATTTCTCATTAGGTAAATGTCTTTACTTTTTTAAGTATAGCTGATATAACTATTCAAAACTGATATAACTATTTAAATTAAGATACAATGGGAAACAGGAAAATGAACATTAAAGTACTTCAGTATATTGATAATACACAAAAAAATAATATAACTACCGGTCAGGCTGCTGTAACCGGTGATAACATTACTTCCAAAATCAGCTCCGCTGTCAATAGCACCGGTACTGATTTTGATCAGGTGCTTGACGATGCAAAAATGGCTGAAGCTGCTGTTGCCATTGACAGACTGATTGCCCAAAGTAACGGTGGCTCAGTTGATATGTCACTTGTACAGAGGTTCTTTGATCAAAATGGTATAAATATCGAGCTTTGCCGTAATACAGTTTCTCCTTCTGCCGCAGTTAATAATACAGCTGCTTATTCCGGTTCTCCAGCAATAAACAGAGGCTCTGTAAAGCTTGAAACTTCCGGTTTGTCATGTTCTGCCGATCTTGATGCAATTTTTAATGAGGCTGCCTCAAAATACGGTGTGGATGCCAAATTCCTTAAGGCTATCGCCAAGTGCGAGTCTGACTTCTCCACAGAGTGCACCAGCCGTTCAGGTGCCATGGGTATCATGCAGCTCATGCCACAGACTGCTGCCTCACTTGGTGTCACAAACGCCTACGACCCATACCAGAATATCATGGGTGGCGCCAGGTACATAAGCGAAAAGCTCACCCAGTATAATGGTGACAAATCACTGGCCTTAGCTGCCTACAATGCAGGCTCCGGCAACGTAGCCAAATATGGCGGCATTCCACCATTTAAAGAAACTCAGAACTATGTAGCAAAGGTTATGGCATACTATAATTCATAATAAATTGTATTCTGACTCACATAAAATTATATTTTAATTCAAAGTGGCTTGACAAATGCTGATGTATATAGTAAACTTAGCAAGTTGATAGTTGCTGATGTGGCTCAGAGGTAGAGCACTTCCTTGGTAAGGAAGGGGTCACGGGTTCAATTCCCGTCATCAGCTTATTTAAAGAAAACCCCGAAACTCAAGAGTTTCCAATAAAATCAAGAGTTTCTGGGTTTTTTGTACTTCATTTTTTCAAATTTAGTTATTTTATATATTGAATGCCACAGACATAAAGCCTGTGGCATTCAATGTATATGAGGAAAAGCATATGCGACGTCAATTCTGTGCACATGAATAATTTTTAGTCGGAACTGAGTGTACCCCAACACATAGTTGAAATACAACAGCTCCTTTTGATGATATTATAGTAACACTTAATTGTGTCCTAAATATAGCCATGTGATAAATATTTTCTTAAATTTGGTAAATATTTACAAACAAACTCTTAATCCGGCAGAAATATTCTATATTTCAACAATATATTTCTCGTACGCATTGATAACAGTAGTTTCTCCCACCTTGTCAAGCCTGACAAACTGCCTGCCGTAACTCATATGAACATGTCCATGCACAAAATACCTTGGCTTATACTGCTCAATAAGCCTGTTAAACACATCAAAGCCTGTATGACATGTATCCTCACCATCATGCAGTCCCTTTGCCGGCGAATGAGTGACAAGCACATCAAAGCCGTTTTTACGTTTAAGCTTCCACCACAGCTTCTTAACACGCTTTGTCATCTCCTTCTGAGTATACTGATTTTTTCCCGGTTTATAGCGGTTTGAGCCTCCCAGGCCAAGAAACCGTACACCCTCATATTCGTAAATCTCATCCTCAATGCATATGCAGCCTTCCGGCGGCTTTACATTGTATTTGTCATCGTGATTGCCATGCACATACAAAAGAGGGACTCCAACCATCGTTGTCAGAAAGGACAGATAGCTCGGGTTTAAGTCTCCACATGATACAATAATATCAATTCCTTTAAAATCCTCTTTCTTAAAGTATTCCCAGTACATTTTCGACTCTTCATCAGCTAAGAATAGTATCTTCATTACAGTTTATTTTCCTCTACACCCTTTAGTTCAACCACCGTCTTTGCATTGTCAACAAACTCACTCATAGGCGGAATACTACCTACAACATTATCTACAAGCCAGTCCATTTTCATGATATCAGACGGTTTCATCTCGTGCTCACCTTTGTTTTTAAGCTCGCCCTTCTGATTATATATCTGCCCAAAGAACGGCACAACCTCCCCCTTTGTGATATCGCTCTTTAAATGATCCGCAAGCCTTTTCACTCCATAAGGTACATGCTTTGAACAAATCAGGTCAATAACACCGGCCGACATGCCCCACCAGTAATTAAGTGCCTTAACCTGCTCCTGTCCTTCAGCCTTGTAGGAGCCTGCCAGTACGCTCTGTAAAAGCTTCTCATAAAACACTCCCCAGTTCCATATAGGCATGGCAAGA
>OGHM01001115.1_pt1 | contig 11110 bp, 7 predicted proteins | sample 1571531 | NCBI WGS metagenome assembly OGHM01 (sample SAMEA2582031, study PRJEB24529) | metagenome | biome: Human gut stool | place: China | collected 2011 | reverse complement strand
CGGCGATATCAAGACATCTATGCCTTTGGTTGGTGATGTAACAGATAAATGGGATGAGTTTTTAAAGGAAAATGATGAGATTGTATACATTCCAATGTCATCAGGTCTTTCAAGCTCATGTGAGACAGCATATATGCTCTCGCAGGATTATGACGGCAAAGTGCAGGTGGTCAATAATCAGAGAATATCAGTTACAATGCGCCAGTCGGTTATAGATGCGAAGAACCTGGCAGAAGCAGGAAAAAATGCAGCTGAGATAAAGCAGATATTAGAGGATGCAAAGTTTGAGTCTTCCATATATATCATGGTAGATACTCTTAACTACCTCAAAAAGGGTGGTAGAATCACGCCAGCAGCGGCAGCTCTTGGCACACTTTTAAAGCTTAAACCGGTGCTTCAGATTCAGGGTGAGAAGCTTGATGCATTTGCAAAGGCACGTACCGTAAAGCAGGCAAAAAGCATCATGATAGATGCCATGAAGTCGGATTTTGAGAAGCGCTTCAATAATCCGGATGGCAGCCAGATAAATCTTGAAATGGCATACACGCATGATGTTGCAGCAGCGGAGACATTTAAGGAAGAGGTTCAGGCAGCATTTCCAAATAACGAGATTGTCATGAATCCGCTTTCACTTTCGGTCTCATGCCACATAGGACCCGGAGCACTTGCAATAGCCTGCTCTAAGAAGATAGAGTATTGTAACAAATAATTATTAATAGTTACAAAGCATAATAATATACCACTAAAATCAGGCAGTTACATGGCACAATGTGTCGTGTCAGAAAATACAAGGGAGGCATGTAAAATGTCAAAGGTAGATGTAGTAATAGGATGTTTCTATGGTGATGAAGGAAAAGGTAAGGTAATTGATTACCTTGCAGCAGACGCTGATGTAGCAGTAAGATGCACAGGCGGAGACAACGCCGGTCACACAATCAAAGCAAACGGTGTTAAATATGCAATGCACCTTATTCCGTCAGGTCTCTTATCAGGACATACAATCGGAGTGATCGGAAACGGAGTAGTTTTAAATCCGCAGGTTCTTTTAGAGGAAATCAACAACCTGAAGGAGCACGGATATGATGTAGATAAATACTTAAAAATCAGTGAAAAAACGCATGTCATTTTCCCATATCACAGAAAGCTTGATGTAGCGCTTGAGAAGGTGAGACAGGCAAAGAAAATCGGTACTACAGGAAAGGGTATCGGACCTTCATACTGCGATAAGTATGAGAGAAGCGGAATCAGAATGGAGGATTTATACGCACCTGATTTCAAGGAGCGCCTTAAAGAGCAGACAGAGCTTAAGCTTGCACTTCTTAAGGTATATGATCCTGAGACTGATTATACAAAGGAGCTTGATTTCGACAAGATGTTTGCAGAGTACAGTGACTATGCAGCACAGCTTGAGCCATATGTATGTGATACAATCACCCTCTTACACAAGGCACTTGAGGATGACAAAAAGGTGGTTGTTGAGGGAGCACAGGCTACACTCCTTGACATCGACTTTGGTTCATATCCATATGTTACATCATCAAATCCTACAATCGGTGGCATCCTTACAGGAACAGGTCTTTCTGCTTCAGATATCGGAAATGTATACGGTGTCATCAAGGCATACTCAAGCCGTGTAGGTGAGGGACCATATGTGACAGAGCTTCTTGACGCAACCGGAGACAAAATCCGTGAGCTCGGACATGAGTACGGCACCACAACAGGCCGCCCGAGAAGATGCGGATGGTTAGACCTTGTCACCTTAAAATATGCCAAGCGTCTTAACGGACTTACAGCACTTTCTGTAAACCATCTCGACACAATCGGTAAGTTTGATACAATAAAAGTCTGCACCGGCTACGATGTAAACGGTGAGGTAACAGAGGACTTTACCACAAATCTCAAGGTTTTAAACAACGCAAAGCCTGTATATGAGGAGCTTGAAGGTGGCTGGGGAGATGAAATTGCAAGCTGTAAGACTTTCGAGGAGCTTCCTAAGAATGCACAGAAATACATCAGCTTCATAGAGAAATACATTGGAGTACCTGTTAAGTTCATCGGAACAGGTGCTGACAGAGAAGCTATGATTGTGCGCGCAGACAATTAGTACCCAGACAATTAGTACAGCTAAAATATCATAATATTAAAATTATAAATAATGTACAAAAGAGTGTTCAGAATTCACAAATTGAACACTCTTTTTTTATACTCTAATATCATAACAATTTAGCAGGAGGAGTATTACTGTGATAGAAATTAGTAATCTCGTAAAGAAATATGGCGACCATATGGCCGTTGATCATCTTTCGCTGACTGTTGAGCCGGGAAAGATATACGGACTTTTGGGACCAAATGGCGCCGGAAAGTCAACCACCATGAATATTGTTACCGGATATATCGGTGCTGATGGTGGAACAGTAAAGATAAATGGCTATGATATATTTGCACAGCCTGAGGAGGCAAAAAAATGTATCGGATACCTGCCGGAGATACCACCGCTTTATGTGGATATGACGGTATATGAGTATCTCAAATTTGTGGCAGAGCTCAAAAAGCTCGACAGGAAAAAGAGAAAAGAAATGATAGCAGATGCCATGGACATGACCGGCATCACGGAGGTGAAAAACCGTCTCATAAAGAACCTTTCCAAGGGCTACAGACAAAGAGTGGGCTTCGCTCAGGCACTTCTTGGCTACCCGGAAATCATCATACTGGATGAGCCTACAGTTGGGCTTGATCCAAAGCAGATAATAGAGATTCGTGAGCTTATTAAAAAGCTTGGAGAAAATCATACGGTGATACTGAGCTCACATATTTTAAGTGAGATAAGTGCAGTGTGTGATCATGTGTTTATCATATCAAAGGGTAAGCTTGTAGCAAGTGATGCCACAGAGAACCTGATTAATCTCATGTCAAAGAACCAGGAAATTAACCTTGTCCTCAAATCAGACGAGATTGGTGCAAGAGAAATGCTTGAGAAGATAGTAAATGTTGATAAGGTCATATTTGAAAAGTCTGAGGAAGAGAAAACAGTGAAGGCTATGGTTATAGCAAAAGCAAACTGCGATATACGTGAGGAAATATTTGAGCTTGCAAGTGCAATGCATATGCCAATCCTTGAGATGCATACTGTTGTGAAGTCACTCGAGGACGTATTCCTTGAGCTTACAGGGGAAGGAGACGAGAAATAATGCTTGCAATATTTAAAAGAGAATTCAAATCATATTTCCAAAACGTTATAGGATGGCTGTTTGTTGCAGCACTTCTTGCAGTGTATGGCCTATATTTTTATGTATACAATCTGAAAAACGGTTATCCGTATATCTCATATGATTTAAAGGGAATCGGTTTTATTATGATGATTGCAGTACCAATCCTCACGATGAGATCACTTTCTGATGAGAAAAAGACAAAGACAGATCAGCTAATGCTGACATCGCCTGTATCTGTCGGAAAGATTGTAGCAGGAAAATATTTTGCAATGGCAGCAGTATACACCATAGACATAGCACTTTTTGCACTTTCACCGCTCGTGTTGTCAATTTACGGCAAGGTGGCATTAAGTGAAGCTTATGTTGCTTTGTTTGGCTACTGGCTTTACGGTTTATCATGCATCGCCGTGGGACTTTTTATATCGTCCATATCTGAGAGTGTGATAATATCTGCAATACTTACATTTGCGGCATTATTCCTCTCATACATGATGCAGTCCATTACAGGGCTCATCTCGTCAAGTGGGAATCTGCTAACAAAGGTGCTTAATTGCTTTGATTTGTACACACCATTTGAGAATTTTGTGAGTGGCTGCTTTAGTGTCACATCGGCAGCTTATTATGTGACGGTTATTCTGCTTTTATGCTTCCTTACGACGCAGTCTATCCAGAAGAGAAGATGGGCATTTTCAAAGAAGAGGATAGGCACAGGAGCGTTTTCGGCAGGAATGATTGTTATAATGTGTGCAATCTGTGTGGTTGTAAACCTTGTAGTGTCAGCGCTTCCTGCTAAGTACACATCAATTGACTGTTCAGCTACAAAGCTTTATTCGCTCACAAGCGATACAAAGGACAGGGTAAGTAAGCTCGACGAGGATATCACAATCTATGTTTTGAATTCCAAAAAGTCAGAGGATGCAAAAATAGATGAGACAATAAACCGATACAGAGACCTTTCAAGTCATATAAAGGTAAAATATGTAGACCCGGCGACAAGTCCGAAGTTTTATCAGGATTACACAGATACGACACCAACTACAAACAGTCTTATCATCGAGAGCAAAAAACGTTCAAAGGTGATTGATTACAATGATATATATGAATATGACAGCTCATCATATTATTACGGATACCAGTCGCAGTCTAGCATCACAGGCTATGATGCCGAGGGACAGATTACAAGCGCTATAGAGTATGTCACAATGGATGCAGATGAACTCCCGGTAATTTATCAGATAACAGGACACAATGAAACGGAAATAGGAAGCAATTTCCAGAGCGTTATAAGCAAGGCAAATGCAAATCTTAAAAGCATAGAGCTCTTTAACGAGGAAAAAGTGCCGGAGGACGCAACTGCCATTATTATTAATTCTCCAACGGTTGACTTCAACGAGGAAGATGCACAGAAGGTAATTGATTATTTAAATGGCGGTGGAAAGGCACTGATTATCGGCTGTTACGCGTATAATGACGAGCTTGCAAACTTTAACAAGATACTTGCGGCTTACAATGTCAGCTTCAAGACCGGTGTGGTAGCTGAAAATGACAGCTCAAAATATTATCAGAATCCTCTCTACCTGCTTCCAACGGTTGAGACGACAGATTACACCTCGGATGCTACAGACGGATATGTATTCCTGGCAGGAAGCTGTGCAATCAGTTATCCGGAGGATACAGATGATGTGACATATACAAAGCTGCTTTCTACATCAGACAGCGCAGTTTTAAAGAAGGATTGGAAGAATATCACCACATCGAAGGCTGAGGACGGGGATGAGAACGGACCATTTACCACAGGCCTTGCTGTAAACGATTCAAGCACCGGCGCATCGGTTGTCGTGTTGGGTACACCTTACGTGGTTGATGATTCATATGACAATGCCGTTTCCGGCAACAATGCAGACATGTTCAAGGATGTTATCACATCAATGACCGGAAATGTGGAGCTTGCATCAAGTGTGATACCGGTGAAGGATTACACCTTAAGCAATATCACTATAAATACGCTGCAGGCGGTTATTACGGGACTTATCATAATGATAGCTGTACCAATACTGCTTATTATCATAGGAATCGTTGTATGGGCAATGAGGAGAAAGAAGTAGATTACAGGTAAAAGCGCATAAGAAATGATGATATGGTAGAAACAGAAGACAGTGAGAGTACTGAGACTGAAAGGCAATAGCAACGGATTAATAAATAGTTCATCTTTTTTTAATGAAATAGGTATTGAAATCGTGCTGATGTTGTACCATTATAATGATTAAAGGGTCAAAATTTATCATTATTATGATGTAGAATAATGAGGGAAAACGGTGAATAGCATGAATCAGATGAACAAAGACTTGGGCAGCATAAATATCATGGGTCTTACCGATGAAGAGGTAAGGCAGAGAGTGGAGGAAGGACTTACCAACAGGGCTGATATATCTACAGACAAGACGACAAAGGAAATTGTGATTTCAAACGTTTTCACATATTTTAACCTTATATTTCTTGTCATAACGATACTTCTCATAATGGTAGGTTCTTTCAGAAATCTGACATTTCTGCCTATAATTATTGGAAATACGGTAATAGGAATCGTTCAGGAGATCCGCGCAAAAAAGACTCTTGAAAAAATGAGTTTACTGAATGCTCCGCATGCGGATGTCATCAGAAACGGCAGCGTAAAGCAGATTAGTACGGATGAACTTGTAAAGGATGATGTGATTTTACTTACCGCAGGAAAGCAGATTTGTGCGGATGCGGTTGTGATATCCGGAAATATACAGGTAAATGAATCACTGCTCACAGGTGAAGCTGATGAGGTAGAAAAGACAGAGGGCAGCACTCTCATGTCGGGAAGCTTTGTTGTATCGGGAGAGTGCTATGCACGGCTTGAAAAGGTCGGTAATGAATCATATATCTCAAAGCTGAGCCTTGAGGCAAAATCAATGGGCGGCAAGGAGCAGTCAGAGATGATACGCTCCATCAATTTGATCGTCAAATGGGTTGGCATAGTTATTATTCCGATTGGGCTTATATTGTTCTGGCAGAGCCATTTTGTGAATGGTGAGTCTATCACAAAGAGTGTTACATCGACAGTTGCAGCGATTATAGGAATGATACCGGAGGGCTTGTATCTGCTGACCACAGTGGCGCTTGCCCTAAGCACTATGAAGCTTGCAAGGAAAAAGGTATTGCTTCATGATATGAAAAGTATTGAGACGCTTGCGCGTGTGGATGTGCTTTGTGTGGATAAAACGGGCACAATTACTGAGCCTGATATGAAGCTTAAGGAAATTTTTCTCTGTAAAAACAGTGGAGCAGATGGCACACAGACAGCTTTGACATTAGATGAGCTTAAAAGTCTTATTTTAGATTATGCAAATGCTTCGGTTGACAACAATGCGACTATGCTCGCACTAAAAGCATATGCGGCGGATGCTTTGACAAATAATACATCTGCACTGCATCGTACAGCTGTTTCGCAGCAGGCATTTTCGTCGAGCCTCAAGTATGGCAGCGTTACTTTTTCTGACGGAACTTATTTGCTCGGAGCGCCGGAGTTTATCATGCACGAAGACTTTGCGCGCATTGAGGAAGAAATCATACCATACGCTGACAAAGGTGACAGAGTACTTTTATTTGCAAGGTATGATGGAGAAAACGTGGAGAATGGCATAAATGGCAGCGTTACTCCGCTTGGATTTGTGGCACTTGCCAATCCTATCAGAGAGAATGCAGTAAAGACGTTTGAGTATTTCAAGAGTCAGGGTGTTGCGATAAAGGTTATTTCAGGTGACAATCCGCGTACCGTTTCAAGGATTGCCATACAGGCAGGAATAGAAAGTGCAGAAAGCTTTGTCGATGCGGCTACACTTGATACTGAGGATAAAATAGCCGATGCAGTGAATAAATATACTGTATTCGGACGTGTGACACCAAAGCAGAAAAAACAGCTTGTAAAGGCTTTACAGGCTAAAGGTCATACAGTTGCGATGACCGGAGACGGAGTCAACGATATACTTGCCATGAAGGATGCCGACTGCAGTGTGGCTATGGCATCGGGAAGTGAGGCGGCAGCCCAGGCAGCACAGGTTGTCCTTTTGGACTCTGACTTTGCACACATGCCGGATGTAGTATATGAGGGGCGCAGGGTGGTAAACAATATCCAGCGCTCAGCCAGCCTGTTTCTTGTGAAAAATATATTCTCACTGTTACTATCACTGTTTTCGGTTATCCTTATGGTTACGTATCCTCTTGAGCCTGCACAGGTATCGCTCATTAGTATGTTTACAATAGGAGTACCGGGATTCTTATTGGCACTGGAGCCGAATAAGGACAGGATAAAGGGACACTTTATCACCAATGTCATGCTAAAGGCACTGCCCGGCGGCCTTACGGATGTAATAGCTGTCGGAGCGCTGGTTGTATGCGGAGAGGTATTTTGTATATCAGATGCAAGCATAGGAACAATAGCGACGCTTGTGCTTTCAGTAGTGGGCTTTATGATTCTCTTTAAAATCAGTGAGCCGCTCAATGGAATGAAATATGCTGTTATTATCGGAAATATAGCAGGTCTGGTATTTTCGGGTTCCTTCTTAAAGAAACTGTTTGCGCTGACAGATTTGTCAAATATATGTATTCTTCTCATGATAGTGTTTGGCTTTGCGGCTGAGTCACTGTTTAGGAATCTGACACTTCTGGTTGAAAAGCTGAGAGCCTCCTACGAGAAAAAGAAGGGCTTTAATGTCTGATATTGAAAATCTGCATGGCACCATAGGTGTGTGGCAGCTTAGGACCGGGAGCCTTTCTTGATGGGCACGACAGATTTTTACAGCTTGCGCAGGTATTGCAGAGCTCTTTGATATTTTTTTGCTTTTGTGAGTTGAGCTTTATTATGAGAGCGGCTGTCTTAAGTGGCATGAGCATATTTGAAGCGGTGAGACGTATGCCATCAGGGCTTACGTGCTCAAAAATCTCAGGCAGCAGCTCAAGCGGATATTCATCGCCTAAAAATGACAGCTCAATGGCATAAAAAGAGCTGTCTTCTTCGACAGCCTTTGCAAACTGCTCATATGCGTTTGACAAAAGCATGAGGCTTAAACAGTCTGTTATGTAGGCCTCCTCAAGCTGCTCATGGTTTAAATACAGCTCTGACAGCTCGTCTACACCGTTTCCGAGTGTCACGAGACCGTAGGCATAGTGTGTCAGGGATACCACCGGCAAATCCTGTTTTATGGAATAATATGCAAAGGCATCCACCAATGGAAGCATTGCGGTGTATATTGCCCGGATAAGCGGCAGCTTATCGTTATCAAAATGAAACCGGCTGCAGAATTCTTTCCAGTCTTTAGATGATAATTCAGGTGTGATTTTGCGTTTCATTGTATGGATGCTCCTTGAAGGATGATAAATCTATGCGGTTATTGACAGATGCTATTTGTGGAGAGTGTCGTTTTTATCCAAGACATCTGTTTTATTTTTGGTTACATCATCAGATTCTTTATCATCAGAACCCTTTAAAAGTCTGTATACAAATGAATACGCCCAGATAAGCACCGGGATAATGATAGTTGCGGCAACGGCAGCCTTCCAGTAGCGCATGTCACTTGTGTGATCGAGCACAGTGGCAACAAATGCCACAACATATAAAAGTAATAAAAGGATGGCACCAATCAGTGCCAGAATACGTTTTGTCTTTTTCATGAATCGTTCTCCGTGGTTCTGAATAGTTTTTTATTTATTATAATATAAAAAAACAAAATTGACGTCAAGCTGTTATTTTGGTATAATACATCCATATGTGAAGTTGAGGCTGTTTGGCCTCATATCAGTTTATAAAAGATAAAGGTGGTAGTAAAAATGGCTTTATTAGAAGAGTGGCACAAGATTGCCTACAATGACAAAGCAGATCAGGGAGAGTTACAGCGTTTTTGGCAGCATTATTTCCTCTTGGAGAAGGGCGTATATGAGAAGCTCCTTGCAAATCCGGATGAGGCAGTAGAGGGAACAGTCAAAGAGCTTGCTGAGAAATATGAGTTATCAATCATGGAGATGACAGGCTTCTTAGACGGAATCAATGACAGCCTTGTCACACCAAACCCAATCGAGGAGATGGATGAGGACACAAAGGTAAGCCTTGCATTCGATAAGGAGAAGCTCTACAAGAACATGGTAGATGCAAAGGCAGACTGGCTTTACAATCTCCCGGCATGGGATGAAATCTTTGACGCAGAGACAAAGCATGCGCTTTACCTCGAGCAGAAGAAGTCAGGAACAGTGGTAGTAGGTAAGAAAATCGGCCGAAATGACCCATGTCCATGCGGTTCGGGCAAGAAATATAAAAAATGTTGCGGAAAAAATGCATAAAGTACTTTACAGATTAGAAAAATAAGTATATTATCATTTTTTGAAAGGAACATTAATTGTTCCAAAGATATGTATGGCACATGTTTGCGTATATTACATACATATGTGCAACAGCATAATAACAATACGTTGAAGAGCACAGTAAGTATATTAAAAGCAGCAGAGAGGGAAGCCTTGGAAGATGAGAATCAAAGTCCGAAGAGTGGTGAAAGCTCCCCGGTGGATGATATACCGAACACCAGCTTGGAGTGGCTCCAATAAAGCCCGGTGACACCGTTATAGTCAAATGAGTTTCTGGCGGATACAGACAAGCAGTATGTTTTCAGGCAGAAAGAATGTGGGTGGAACCACGGTAACAAAGCTTATCGTCCCCGATGTCGCAGCAATGCGGTGTCGGGGATTTTTATATTAAAAATAAAGGAGAGATAACCATGAAGATAACATTGAAGGATGGCTCATCAAAAGAGTACAGCGAAGCAAAAAGCGTATATGAAATCGCAAAGGATATAAGCGAGGGACTTGCAAGAGCAGCCTGCGCAGGAGAGGTTGACGGAGAAATTGTTGACTTAAGAACAGTTCTTGACAAGGACTGCACACTCAATATAATCACAGCAAGTGATGAGGAAGGACTTCGTGTCATCAGACATACAGCATCACACGTACTGGCACAGGCAGTAAAGAATCTGTTCCCGGATGCAAAAATCACAATCGGACCGGCAATTGATGACGGTTTCTACTATGATTTCGATTCACAGCCATTCTCAAGAGAGGATCTCGATGCACTTGAGGCAGAGATGAAGAAAATCATCAAACAGGGTCATGAGATAACAAGATTTACACTCCCTAGAGAGGAAGCAATCAAATTCATGAAGGAAAAGGATGAGCCATACAAGGTAGAGCTTATCGAGGAGCTTCCTGAGGGTGAGGAGATTTCATTCTATGACCAGGGTGGATTTGTAGATTTATGTGCAGGACCACATCTTATGAGCACAAAGGGAGTAAAGGCTTTCAAGCTCACAGCATCATCAATGGCATACTGGAGAGGTGATTCAAACAAGGCAAGACTCCATCGTATCTACGGAACAGCCTACAATAAGAAAGAGGATTTAAAGGCACATCTTGAGAGAATGGAGGAGGCTAAGAAGCGTGATCACAATAAGCTTGGCCGTGAGATGGAGCTTTTCACAACAGTAGATGTAATCGGACAGGGACTCCCGCTTATGATGCCAAAGGGCACAAAGATGATTATGAAGCTGCAGAGATGGATTGAGGACCTCGAGGATAAGGAGTGGGGCTATGTGCGTACAAAGACACCACTCATGGCAAAATCAGACCTGTACAAGATTTCAGGACACTGGGATCATTATCTTGACGGCATGTTTGTTCTCGGAGATCCTGAGAAGGACGGCGAGGAAGAGGTTATGGCACTTCGTCCGATGACATGTCCGTTCCAGTATTATGTATACAAGGCAAAGCAGCACTCATACAGAGATCTGCCTTACAGAATGGGTGAGACATCTACACTGTTTAGAAACGAGGATTTT
>OGHM01001114.1_pt1 | contig 11117 bp, 9 predicted proteins | sample 1571531 | NCBI WGS metagenome assembly OGHM01 (sample SAMEA2582031, study PRJEB24529) | metagenome | biome: Human gut stool | place: China | collected 2011 | reverse complement strand
AAAACTGTGTTAAACTATTATTATTATAGCCTGACACAGTTTATTTTACACTCTCGTGACGCATTTGTAAAAATACGTAAAAACATCCTTAGTACAAAACTTTGTTGGTCATTTAACAATAAATAATATGAAGAAAATCTTAATTTCACTCTTATTTGTGTTGGTTTCGGCTGTTAGCGCCAACGCTCAGTTGCTTTATCGCGTGTCGGGTGCCGACCTTAAAAAGCCGTCGTACGTCTTCGGTACCTTCCACTTTGCCAACTCGCCTTTTGTCGACCAGGTTGCCGGTGTACGCCAGGCGCTCGACGCTACCGACCAGGTGTATGGCGAATTGAATTTTGATGTTATGCTAAACCCGGACAGTATGCAGGTTATGCAGAAGCACATGCTCCTGCCGGAGGGCAAGACCTTGAAGACGGTGCTAACCCCCGAGCAGTACACAAAGCTTGATGCTGTGCTGGTAGACTATATGGGTGTAGGTCTAAGCAACCCTATGGTGGCTCAGCAGATGGGCAAGATGTTGCCCGCCACGCTGCTCACACAGCTTATGGTGTTGCAGTATCTCAAGGCTCACATGGGCGAGTTCGACCCTACAAACCTTATCGACCAGTACTTCCAAAAGCAGGCCAAGCAGAACAACGAACCTGTAGGCGGACTTGAGACGCTGTCGTTCCAGGCAAGTCTGTTGTACGGCGCGCCGCTCAAAAGACAGATCCAGCAGCTCGACTGCTTCCTTAACAACCTCGACTATTATGCCCAGTTTACCGAGCGCATGGTCAAGGCTTACTACGCACAGGACGTCAAGGCTCTGCTTGACCTTATGAACGAGAAGTTCAACACAACGTGCGACAGCACTCCTGAAGAGATGGCACAGCTGCTCGACAACCGCAACCTCGACTGGGCAAGTCGTATGCCTGCCATCATGAAGGCTGCCCCAACCTTGTTTGTTGTGGGTGCCGGACACCTGCCTGGCAGTAAGGGCGTGCTTAAGTTGCTGCAGGAAAAAGGATACACGGTTGAGGCTGTTAAGCCTTAACTGTATACAGAGACTACTATTTCGGGCTCTCCGATAGCTGGAGAGATATAAACTGGAGTTTATCGGGGAGGTTTATGTGAGTATATGGCAGGGCTTTGACAAAAACCGATAAAACCCCGTATATATTTTCCGAGTCTTCGACTTGCCTTACATATAGATAAAGCCTTACGAGAGCAAGCTCTCGACAGCTTTGTCTATATGTAAAGCAGTGGCACGATGTGCCCTCGTAAAATATATACGGCAATAAACATAAAAAACATTTGGTAGAGCGTTACTTGCGTGAGGGTGTGTCAAAACTCAAACAATGCGAGCTGAAAGCCCAAATTGCTCCTTCGGGGCGTACCACTTGAAGAATAATGCCTAAATTTGCAGCAACAGTTCCCACCACGCTTCCCGTAGAACAGCGAACCAGGGTGGGACTTTTACTTTTTATATGTTTATGAAATATTCAAAACAGCCCTTAGACTATTCTGAAATCCTTGATTTGTTGGCATCGCGTGGTCTTATTATTGCGGATAGAAACAAAGCCATAGAATAAAAGTGCTGTTGTGTTAAGAAACTATCTCGCACACCACTCACGAGTTTGGAACGGGAAGTTTCCTATTAAACCTCAAATGAGCACTCCTTTGCGTGGAAAATGGGTCACACCTCCTATTGCCAACTACGATAAACTTTATTCGCAGTTATGCTATCTTAAGTATTTACTGGATGTGATACGCCCTTATAATGATTTTACGCTAAGGTTGGAGAGACTTCTTGGTGAGCACAGCAATGTAGATGTTTCTGCTATGGGATTTCCAACTAATTGGGAGAGCGAACCTTTGTGGAAGTAAAATAACCGGGATACTCACACTGATGAGCATCTCACTCCGCTACGACTTCTTCTGCGGCACAAGACAAATGAAGCTGCTGGACTCCAATGAAATCCGGCAGATTCGTGATGTGTGTATATTTGAGGTGAATGGGATTGAGGTGTATATGTAAAAGTTATATCTTGTTAAAGGTAGAATTGAACAATATAGTTTCTCGCTAAAAATCTATAATTTTGCTTTATAAGCAATATGTTGACTGTATGGAAGAACTGAATCAATTAAAACTTGTATTGGTAAAGAATAAAAAGACCAATAAATGGCTTGCTGAACAGTTGGGTGTTAATCAAACTACTGTTTCAAAATGGTGTACCAATACGACACAGCCCGATTTGGCAACACTGAAGCGAATTTCAGAGTTGCTGAATGTCAATGTAAGTGAAATTATTAACTTTGACTAAATGTATATTTATGGGAAATTCTAACTTCAATGAGAATACCAGGGTACAAGTGCCTGCAGCTCTCCATCTATGTAAGTTGGGCTATACCTACTTGGACAATATCAATGCATATGATACCAAGACTAATATATTGATAGACGTTTTTCTGAATGCAGTCAAACGTCTGAATCCGTCTTTGTCAAGCCAGGAAGTCTCTTTGTTGTTTTCAAAGATTGTAAACGTTGCAAACAATGATGATTTAGGACGCGAGTTTTACCAGATGCTTTCTTCCAATAGCGGAATAAAACTTATTGACTTTGACAATCCTGAAAATAACGATTGGCACGTCACCACCGAGTTTACTTGTGAAAACGAAGACACGGAGGACAATTTCCGTCCTGATATCACCTGTTTCATCAATGGAATGCCACTTGCTTTTATTGAAGTAAAGAAACCCAATAATCACGAGGGTATCTTGGCTGAGCGTGAACGCATCAATACCCGAATGAGCAAAACATGTTTCCGTCGCTTCTTCAACGTTACGCAGTTGATGATATTCTCCAACAATCAGGAATACGACAACGAGAGCCGTGTACCTATTCAAGGTGCATTCTATTGTAGTTCTGCCAAGGGCAAGGCTTTCTTCAATGTGTTCCGTGAGGAAAACAAAACGTTTGTTACCAATTATCCCTATCAGGAAATAACGGATGAAGACGAATATAGGGTATTGAAACACCGCAACTGTGTAGTCATCAAGAACCTTAAGGAGTATCAGACCAACAAGGATGTCAATACTCCTACAAACCGTATCATAACCTCCATGCTGAGCAAGGAGCGTTTTCTGTTCCTGCTTCGTTATGGCATAGCATACGTTGAGCGCAAGGTGGAATTGGAGGACGGCACACAGGGTACTACGCTGCAAAAGCATATTATGCGCTATCAGCAGATGTTCGCCTCTTATGCTATCCGTCGCACCCTAAATAATGGAATAAAGAGCGGTATCATTTGGCATACACAGGGTAGTGGAAAAACTGCTCTTGCCTATTACAGCGTGCGTAGTCTGACGGATTTCTTTGCACGGAAAAGCATCGTGGCAAAGTTCTATTTCATAGTCGACCGTATCGACCTTATGGAACAGGCTACCGACGAATTTGCCGCCCGTGGTCTTATCGTGCATAATGCCAAGAGCCGTGAGGAACTGATGAAGGACATTGCAAGCCGGTCTATCACACAGAACAATGAAGGCAAGTTGGAGATCATGGTGGTCAACATCCAGAAGTTCAAAGAAGACAAGGCGAAGGTGCAAGTTGACGACAGTTATAGCACCAACCTGCAACGTATATTCTTTATCGACGAGGCGCATCGTGGATATAACCCCAAGGGAAGTTTCTTGGCGAATTTGCTCGAAGCCGACAAAAACGCTGTGAAGATAGCCCTCACTGGCACGCCGCTTCTCAAAGAGGAGCGTGAGTCTTGGCGAGTGTTTGGCGACTATATCCATACTTACTATTACGACAAGTCAATCGCTGACGGCTATACTTGCAAACTTATGCGTGAGCCTGTTGAGACCATCTATAAGGAAAAGATTGAGGATATACTCGACAAATTGGCTGGAAGCGTAAAAGTGAAGAAGTCGGACATCGACCGCAATAAGATCATTGAGGATGAAAGCTATCTCAATGCGTTGCTCGACTATGTCATATCCGACTTCCGCCGTTTCCGTAGGGAGCAGAACGACAACTCTGTCGGAGCCATGATTGTCTGCAAGACAAACCCTCAGGCCAGAGAAATGTTCCGCTTGTGGCAGAAGCGTTTCCATAATGCGGAGAAAATATGGCAGCATAAAGAGGAACAGATCGGAATGGCAGCAGAGCCAATGACTTTGCCTTCTGGCTACAGGCCTTTGACAGCTTCGCTTATATTGCATGACGAAGGCGATAAGTTGGAACGTAAAGAGTACATCGAGGGGTTCAAGAAACTTCAGGAAGTGGACGTGCTCATTGTCAACAAAATGCTTCTCACTGGTTTTGATGCTCCTCGTCTGAAGAAACTGTACCTCGGACGTTCGCTCGACGGTCATGACTTGTTGCAGGCTTTGACGCGTGTAAACCGACCTTACCATGATTTTAAGTATGGTTATGTGGTTGACTTCGTGAACATCAAGGAGAATTTTGATGCTACCAACGACCGCTACCTCCGTGAATTGAACCGCACTTCTGACGGCGCTGGCTCGGGGCAAAGTAATATCGCCAATGATGTGATGGTGACGAAGGAAGAGGTGGAAGCCAAAATCAAGCAAGTAAAAAGTGTGCTCTTCAATTTCACCACTGATAATATGGAGGAGTTTCGTAAGCAGATTGACGAGGTGGACAACAAGGATAGCCTTTATGAATTGCGCAACACGCTTTCAGAAGCAAAGGCTATTGTCAACCAAGTTCGTTCTTTCGGCGACGAGGAAACAAAGCAGAAACTTGCGTCGCTACCTATCGGCACCATTCCTACGCTTATCACGGAGGTGACGCACCGCATCGAGCGCATTAATCTTCTTGAAAACACGGAGCATAAGGCTGACGTGTCGGGCATAATCAACGTTGCGCTTTCTGAACTGGAATTTGAGTTCAAGAAAGGAATGCCTGAGGAAATGCGCATCATTGTCAACGACATACGTGAGCGTTGCGAGCGTGTGCAGGCTGAGTTCGAAGCAAACTTCGACACAAAGGAGGACAAGTATGTTATTCTTGCCGATGAGTTCAGAGAGTATTTCCGCAAGAAGGGATTTGTACCCAAAGACACGGCTGACGCAAAAGAGAGCATACAGTACATGGACGAGGTGATGAAGAAAATAAGGGAAATCAATCGCCGCAACCGTCTTCTGAAAAGCAAGTACAAGGGCGACGAACGGTTTGTGCGAATCCACAAGCGTATTGAGGAGCAGAACGAAAAACGCGAAAAACCGATCATATCAAAGCATGAATATGAAATTGCGGAGAACCTGGCAAATATGAAGCAGGATATCGACCGGATGATATTCCTCGACATCAACAAGCTCGACAACGAACCGGCATTTCAGCAGGATGTGCTTGCCATCATCGGCAAGGAACTGCTGAAGATGCACATAAGGGCAGACATAAAAGACCGCAAGTTTATCAACAATCTCATCACAACAGAATATTTACAACAACGTAACTACGCATATTAATAATAATGAGCAACATCAATATATCTGAGGCTACCATCGCCCTTATCGACTCTCTGAAGAGCACTACCGGGGCTTACGGATTGGCAGGCACTGGCAGCGAATATAAAATTGTAACGGAGATGTTCCTTTACAAGTTTTTTAACGATAAGTTCGGTTATGAGGCAAAGCGCGATGAAGTTTATGGCGAGCGCCTGAGAAACGCCGAGAAGTGGGATGCTGAGTATGACAAATTCACTGAGGATGAAGTGGAAGACTTGTTCAGTTATCTGCCACACTCCGTGCCTCGCATGAAGCCGGAGCATACGCTATCTCACCTTTATAACTCTGCCACCAAGGGCGACTTTTCTACACTGCTCGATGCTACTCTAATTGACATTGCATCGCTCAATGCTGACACTTTCTCTGTCACCACGTCAGGAAAGAGCAAGGTGAATATTTTCTTTCCGCTGACGACATACGTCACCGACACACAGAAGCGTGATGAGTTTGCCAAGGCTCTTATGAACAATGTGGCTTCTTTCAACTTTGAGGATGTGTTTGGCGAGAAATACGATTTCTTCTCACACATCTTCGAGTATCTGTTGAAGGGGTTCAACAACGCCAGTGGCGGAAAATATGCCGAATATTACACACCTCATGCCATAGCGCAGGTTATGGCGCGGTTGCTTGTGGGCGACAAGTCGGACTTCCGCGGAATTACTTGTTATGATCCGTCGGCAGGTACAGGCACGCTGCTCATGGCGTTGGCTCACCAGATAGGTGAGGACAGATGTTCCATCTACTCGCAGGACATTTCAGAGAAATCATCCGAGATGCTGCGTCTGAATCTTATCCTCAACAACCTTTCGGCTTCTCTGCCTAATGTGGTGCAAGGCAACACGCTTACCGAACCATCGCATAAAGAGAATAATGGTGTGCTGAAGAAATTCGATTTCATTGTAAGCAATCCACCGTTCAAACTCGATTTTCCAGAGTATCGTGACACGCTCGCTGCCGACACAATCCGTTTTTGGGCTGGTGTTCCTAACTCTGTGAAAAAGGTAGATCCGAACAAACCCAAAATGGCTATCTACACTTGCTTCATCCAGCATCTGCTCAACTCGCTGAAACCAACGGGAAAGGGCGCTATCGTCATACCTACAGGATTTATCACATCTAAAAGTGGCGTAGAGAAGCGCATCTTGCAACGCATCGTAGATGAAAAATGGGTGTATGGATGTGTGTCTATGCCGTCAAATGTGTTTGCTACTACAGGTACCAATGTCTCCGTGCTGTTCTTTGACAAATCGGCACAGAGCGACAAGGTGATTCTCATCGACGCAAGCAAGTTGGGTGAGGAATATAAGGAAGGTAACAATCAGAAACGCCGTCTTCGCGATTTCGAAATCGACAAGATTGTGAACACATTCCAGAACAAGGAGGCTGTTGATGATTTCTCGGTAGCTGTGACATACGATGAAATCAAAGAGAAAGGTTACAGCCTTTCTGCAGGTCAGTATTTCGACATTAAGATTGACTATGTGGACATCACCGAGGAGGAGTTCAACAAGCGCATGAATAATTATAGGTCTACGCTGAAAGCACAGTTTGAGGAGAGCCACCGCCTCGAAGAAGAGATACTGAAGCAGTTGGATAGTATCAGTTTCAACGAAAACGTAGGGAAGGAACACGACGATGAGTAACGAGATTCAATATCTTCTGTATAACATGCCGGATGCTGACGGCAAAGTGCAAGTAGTCATAAAGGACGAAACGCTTTGGTGTACCCAAAAAGCTATGGCTCAACTGTTTGGCATTGACAAGTCTGGCATCAGCCGTCATATTTCAAATATTTACAAGACTGGCGAACTTCTGCCCGACACGACGGTTGCAAAAATTGCAACCGTCGTAAACAGGGGAATTCGTGGCAATGTTGAGGAGCTGGTAGATTTTTACCATCTTGATATGATTATTGCTGTTGGCTACCGTGTCAACTCGGCAAAGGCTACAAAGTTCCGTCAGTGGGCAACCAAGATTCTGAGTGAGTATATCAAGAAAGGATTCGTCATGGACGACGAGCGGTTGAAGCAAGGAACAGCAGTGTTTGGCAAAGACTACTTCCGTGAGTTGCTCGAACGTGTGCGCTCTATCCGTGCAAGCGAACGTCGCATTTGGCAACAGATTACGGACATCTACGCTGAATGTAGCACCGACTATGACAAGAACTCTCCGACAACAAAAGATTTCTATGCGATGATACAAAACCGCTTCCACTATGCCATCACTGGGCAGACCGCAGCGGAGATTATCTATTCAAAGGCAGACCATACGAAAGACCACATGGGATTGACCACTTGGAAAAATGCCCCAGATGGACGTGTTCTGAAATCAGATGTCAGCATTGCCAAGAACTATCTACAAGAGAAGGAAATCCGACAATTGGAGCGTGCTGTTACTGGTTTCTTTGACTATATAGAAGACCTCATTGAGCGTGAAAACACATTCAACATGGCGCAGTTCTCTACAAGTGTCAATGAATTCTTGACATTCCGCAAATACCAGATATTGCCCGACAAAGGAAAAATATCGGCAGCACAAGCCAAGAAGAAAGCGGAAGAAGAATACGATATTTTCAATAAGACCCAACGGATAGACTCTGACTTTGACAAGGAAGTGAGAGGATTGTTGGATAAAGAATGATGCAATTCTGTAAGTACACTTGCCAAATTAATTTTAACAATAGTGCAAGTCCGACTTGCACTATTTCAAGATAGAGATTAGACAAAATGGAACTAAAGAAATATAAGTTGGGAGAATGCCTTGAACTACAAAGGGGATACGACCTTACTTCTTCACAAATGCAAGGAGGTGAAGTTGAAGTTGTAGGCTCTAATGGAATTATAGGCTATCATAATTCAGAACGTGGTAATTCTCCGTGTATAACTGTTGGGCGAAGTGGAAGTGTTGGAAAAGTTCATTATTACGAGCAACCAACATGGGCACATAATACGGCATTATTTATAAAAGATTTCAAGGGTAATAATCCGAAGTATTTATACTATCTCCTTAAAAACCTGCATTTGGACAATATATTTGAAAAAGGAAGTAGTGTGATACCGTCACTGGATAGAAAATTGGTACATTCTTTGGTCGTTCCCTTCCATAAGGATATAAACGACCAAAGAAAAGTTGTAGATGTTCTTTCAGCGATAGACCGCAAAATTGAACTCAACAAGCAGATAAATGATAATTTAGAGGCGATGGCAAAGCAACTCTATGACTACTGGTTTGTGCAGTTTGACTTTCCGAATGAGGAGGGCAAGCCGTATAAATCGAGTGGAGGTGCTATGGTGTGGAATGAGAAGTTGAAACGAGAGATACCAGAGGAATGGAAAACTGCCAATGTATTTGACGAATTATCCGTTCAATACGGCTTTCCTTTTTCTACGGAACTATTCACAGAAGAGCCAACAAACATTCCTGTTGTACGTATTCGTGATATATTAGAGAATAGTGTTTCTGCATATTCAGAAGAGGAAGTAGACGAAAAGTATAAATTACAGAAGCAAGATTTATTGGTAGGAATGGACGGCAACTTTCACATGAATTATTGGAATGACAATGTTTCTTATCTGAATCAACGGAGTGTAAGACTAAGGGCAAAATCCAAGTCGGCAGTTTCTATTATGCAAGCAAAATATGATATTGCACCATACATTAAGGCTAAAGAGTTGAGAGCAAAAGGTTCTACTGTCGGACACCTTTCAGACAAAGATTTGAAGGAGTTATTTGTATTGGTCAGTCCAAATGCTGATTTTAGGAACAAGTTTGACTCTATATTGGCAGAAATAATAGAAAACCGTTGCGAAATGATAGAATTGACTAAGCAGCGTGACGAGCTCTTGCCATTGTTAATGAACGGTCAAGCGTCGGTAAATTATCATTTATCTGACGATTAAGAGCAATCTTTTTGTCAAGTGTTACTATAATTTTTGCAATTGTATCTTGTATTTCTTTGGATGGGATGTCCAAAGAAATACAAGACAATGTTTCAACTGAAAGTCCAGGTTGTGCCGATTGTCCTTGTAACTTTCCTAAATCCATTAAAGAAAGCTTTAAGGCTAAATAAATAGCATTATTTCCTTCGTTTGCTTGTCCAACAATCGCGTGCTCCGTTAGGAATGCTTTCCCTATATTATATCGAACATTTCCACAATACGCCCCTTGGCGGCCAATAATCAAATATTGACCACCTTGATTATACGTATCAGTATATCCTCTTTGTCCATTTCCGCCAAAAACAGGATATTTGCCTACATCTTTTATTGAACCAGATGCTATGCTTTTACCTGCATGAAATTCTTTCAAAAGATTTTTGAGTTTATATTTTGCCATACTATTCCACTCGTTGGTTTTATAATAGTGCAAAGTTACCCAAAATCTAGCAGAAACACCCACAGAGCGACTTAATTTATAAACTTTCGGTGTGCTATCTTTACATTGGCTTGGTTCACCATGGCATAGTGCATGGTGGTATCTATCTTGACGTGTCCCAACATCTTCTGCACTTGCTCTATCGGCATTCCCTTGTCAATGGCCATTGTTGCTAATGTCCTACGGAATTTGTGAGGGTGAACCTTATTGAGGTTTACTTTCTTTCCAAGTTGGCGCAAACGTACTTCCACGCCACTAATGGTTAGGCGTGTGTGCGGTTCGTGTAGACTTACAAATAAAGCTGGATTTGTGTCTGTGCGTTGCTCCAAATACTTTTTTAGGTGGATTTTAGTTCGTGCGTTGAAATACACCTCACGTTCTTTGTTGCCCTTACCGAACACTACACACTGGCGTTCTTGAAAGTCGATGTCCTCGCGGTTGATTTTCACCAGTTCCCCAACACGCATACCAGTACTAAGCAACAAATCTATCATAGCAATGTCACGCAATTCTTGGCAACTGTCACGCAGCACTTCTATATTCTCATCTGTCAGCACCTCTTTCACCAAAGCATCCGTGCGTACCTTGTGTATTCTGCGCACAGGACTTTTGGTGATATAGTCCTCGTCTTCAAGCCAAGAGAAAAAACTGGAATAAATACGGCGCAAGTTGTCAATCGTAACCTTGCTAAGTCCTCGTTGTTCCTGTTGTTCAGCAAGATAGCAACGAATGTCATTGGTGGAAATGTCGCACACATTCTTCTTCACTGTCGCTATCAGTTTCTCAATGGAAGACTTATAATAGTGGATTGTCTTGTCAGAACAACCCTCCACTTTCTTTGAGGATATAAAAGCCCCAAGAAGTTCAGCATTTTCCTTGTTGCGCAGTTCTTCCTCTGCCAACTTTGGCGTAATCTCACACTCAGATAATGCCTTTCGGGTCACATCTGTCAGCATTTCCAACTGATTTTCAGTCAGGACCGCTCGCATACCGTCTAAAACGGCTTGTATAACTGTTTCTTTCATAGGACAAAACTTGTATTGGTCTCTATATAATATAAAGGAAGAAAGAAACGATGCCGATAAATGATAATTTAGAGGCGATGGCAAGGCAGCTCTACGACTATTGGTTTGTGCAGTTTGACTTCCCGAACGAGGAGGGCAAACCGTATAAATCGAGTGGAGGTGCTATGGTGTGGAATGAGAAGTTGAAACGAGAGA
>OGHM01001105.1_pt1 | contig 11154 bp, 7 predicted proteins | sample 1571531 | NCBI WGS metagenome assembly OGHM01 (sample SAMEA2582031, study PRJEB24529) | metagenome | biome: Human gut stool | place: China | collected 2011 | reverse complement strand
AAATAATCTCCCACAGAATTCACAGAACTCACGGAAAGACGAGCTGAAGGTTCTGTGAATTCCGTGTGTTCCGTGGGAAGAAAAATAATCTCCCACAGAATTCACAGAACTCACGGAAACGACGAGCTGAAGGTTCTGTGAATTCCGTGTGTTCCGTGGGAAGAAAAAATAATCTCCCACAGATTCCGCAGATTTACACAGAACTTTCGAACAAAAAGCATCTGTGCTGATCTGCCAAATCTGTGGGAGTCTTTTTTGTTTAGTCGTTTGCTGGAAAGCAATAATCAAATGAATGTCAGCCTCTTGCTACCTTTTATTGTTAAAAATGTAGCAAATATTAAAATAATAAACCGTTGTGTTCGTCATTTTGCAACAATTTGAGTAATTTTGCTGCGAATAGTGTTCCGCATATTGCAATAAACAACAATCAATATATCTAAAATGAAGAAACTTTACTTGATGCTGTCAATGCTCTTCGCATTCGGCACCGCAGCCAACGCCGTTCCGGCTAAGAAGCTGCAGAAGGTTATCACACTTGCCAACGGCGCAAAGGTGTCGGTGGAGCTGCGTGGTGACGAGTACCTGAGTTGGTGGGAAGGCGCCGACGGAACCGCTTATCGTGCTACTGCTGATGACGCCGTGTTCGAGGCGTTCGACCTCGAAGCGCAGAAGCCTGCCGCTGCCGCACGCCGTGCGAAGACCGAGCAGGGACGCGCCGCACGCCTCGCACGCGTGAACAACTCGCTGAAGGGTGCCGACGACAAGATGCGCGGACTCGGCGGTGAACACATCACATACAAGGGCGTGAAGAAGGGTCTTGTGGTGCTCGTCGACTTCAAGAACAAGAAGTTCGCCGACGGACACGACCTCGAGTACTACAAGCAGATCATCAACGGTAAGGACTTCAGCGACCCCACAGAAGGCTACGTAGGCAGCGTGCGCGACTACTTCCTCGCACAGTCTAACGGTCAGTTCGAGCTCGACTTCGACGTGGTTGGTCCCGTTACGATGTCGCAGAACTACGGCTTCTACGGCCGTGACGGAGCATATCAGAAGGACGAGAACGTGTATAAGATGATTCAGGAGGCATGCGACGGCATCAAGGACCAGGTGAACCTCGCCGACTACGACTGGGACGGTGACGGCGAAGCCGACCAGGTGTTCTTCCTCTACGCCGGTCTGGGTCAGGCGTCGGGCGGTTCTGCCGGCACCATCTGGCCCCACGAGTCGCAGTTGCGCTACTGGCCCTGCGGCGTGCTCAAGTATCCTACCGGCAAGGTGAACACTTACGCCTGCGCCAACGAGCTGCAGCCCGCAACTCAGGGTTCTTCAAACTACATCTCTGCCGGCATCGGCACCATCTGCCACGAGTTCTCCCACTGCCTCGGCTTCGCCGATATGTACGACACAACCGGCGGTGGCGGCTATGGCATGACCGTCTTCGACGTTATGGACCAGGGCTCTTACAACGGCAACGGCTTCGTGCCGTGCAACTACACCGCCTTCGAGCGCATCTACGCAGGTTGGGTGGAGCCGATAGAGCTCGAGTCTCCGGCTACCGTCAAGGACATGAAGTCGGTATCCGACTACGGACGCCCGTTCATCATGTACAACTTCAAGAACACCAACGAGTACTTCCTCATGGAGAACCGCCAGAACACCGGTTGGGACAAGGAACTCTACGGCTGCAACGGTCTGCTTATCGTGCATGTCAACTACGTGCCGTCGCGCTGGACTAACAACAGCGTCAACTCGAGCAAAGAGAAGATACAGTGCTGCACGGTAGTAAACGCCGACGGCTCGCGCGAGATGAGCGACTACTACTCGCTGCAGGGCGACCTCTACCCGTACGTAGTGAAGGGCGTGACGATGAACGACGCTTTCACCGATGACTCGGAACCGGCTTCAAAGCTCTACAACAAGAACAACGACGGCACATACTACCTCGGCATTCCCATCACCGACATCAAGCGCTCTAAGGGTTCCATCTCGTTCAACGTTTGCGGTGGCGACAACAACAATATTCTCGACAATACGTTCAAGGAAATCGTCGACGGCATCGACGGCATCACTGTAGCCGGCAAGACCGCTGACAACCGCGTATACAGCATCGACGGACGCTACCTCGGCACCGACGCATCGAAGCTCGGCAAGGGCATCTACGTGGTTGGTGGCAAGAAGATCGTGAAGTAACTTTTAGGGGGTGCACTTGTCTCAAGTGCACCAATCAAGCAAGAATGTTAACTACAGAAAGGAAATTGGTGCACTTGACAGTTTTGTTGGTGCACTTGAGACAAGTGCACCCCCCCCCTAAAAGAACCTTATATAATAATGTATAGCCGCTGGATATCACTACATGTCCGGCGGCTTTTTTGTTTCTATTCCTCAACGCTTTCTTCAGGGGGTGCACTTGTCTCAAGTGCACCAACCAAGCAAGAGCTACGCCAACCAAGCAAGAGCTACATCAATATTCCTCGGTTGGTGCACTTGAGACAAGTGCACCCCCTTAAAGCACCGTCCGCCGTCCAGTCGGATAGCTTGAAACTCAACTAACCAAGTACCGAGCAATTGCATTAATACTCCTTAATATTTTGCTGACAAAATATCATAAAAAGCCGTCTGAAAAATCATAACTTGGCAATCTGTTCGTTGTCATTTTCATATTGTGTACGCAAACCTTTTGACATAATAATATTGTTTGGGCAAACGGAAATTTGGCGTCATTTTGTTTTTTTAAGCTCGTAAAAACTTATAAATATTAATAAAATTATCATGTTTTGGTATGAATTGCAGAAAAAATGTAATAAAACCTCGCTTTTTGAGTTAAAATATTTGGTTGGGAAACAATTATTAATTAAATTTGCAAATGAATTTTAAAATTTAATTTACCAGGCGTTGCAGGATACTAAGGCGATTGAGACGCATTATGTTGTTTCTTCACCTCGAAGCGCGAGGGCTGCTTTTTATATAAAAGGTATCGTGACGACGTGTGTGCTTTTTTCAAATTAGAATAATGTAATACAGGTAAAAAACGGGGACCGCTCCCGACACATACAATGTGAAAACAAAAATCAAATTATAATAATTAATTTATTTAAAGAGAGAGAATTAATATGGAAAAAAGAATCATGATGTTTTTCGCCTGTCTCTTCCTAAGTATAGGAATGGCAATGGCACAAACTCACGTTTCCGGAATTGTCACCTCCTCTGAAGACGGTGAGCCCGTTATCGGTGCTACAGTCAAGGTGGTAGGTTCGCAGACAGCCGGTACAGTTACCGACATTGAAGGACGCTTCTCGCTCTCAGTCAGCAAGCCTGGCGTTGAGCTCGAGTTCTCGTCAATCGGTCTGGTTTCTAAGCGCGTTAAAGCAAGCGAGAACATGACCGTAGTACTCCAGGTGGACAGCCACACACTCGAGCAGGTAGTCATCACTGGCTACGGTTCTGCCAAGAAGTTGGGTTCAGTGGTAGGTTCTATTGCTTCTGTCGATAAGAAGAAGCTCGAGAGTATCGTTACTCCGAACTTCACCGACGCTCTTGCAGGTCAGGTGTCAGGTCTTTCGGTACTTTCTGCTGCCGGCGACCCGTCTGCATCAGCAAACATCCGTCTGCGCGGTATTAACTCTATCCAGTCATCAAGCCAGCCGCTCTTCATCCTCGACGGTGCGCCGATCGACGCTGCGTTCTACGCAACACTCAACCCGGCTGACATTGAGAGCATCACAGTGCTCAAGGACGCTGCTTCTACAGCTATCTACGGTGCGCGTGCTGCCAACGGCGTTATCGTGCTCACCAGCAAGCAGGGTAAGTACAGCGAGCAGGTAAGCCTTAGCGTTAGAGCACAGTACGGTATCGCTGGTCCTACAAGCGATGGCGTAGAGATGATGAACTCTAAGCAGTACATCAAGTTCCGCGACCTCATCGGTCAGCCTGTATCAGACGATATCCGCAACCTCGTTGACAAGTATAACATCAATACCAACTGGCGCGACGAGATGATCGACGATGCTGCTCCTACATTCGACGTTAACGCTACAATGCAGGGCGGTGGCCAGACCGTAAACTACTACGTTTCGTTCAACCACCACAAGCAGGACGGTCTTATCGAGATGTCCAAGATGCACCGTAACACTCTTAACGCACGCATCAACGCACGTCTGAACCGCTTCTTCAAGATCGGTTTCACGACAAACCTCGGTGTACAGCGCTACTCGCAGAATGCAGAGTGGGGCGCAAGTGGTAAGATCTATTCTGCCAACCCGCTCGTGTTCGCACGTCAGGCATTGCCTTACGATACTCCTTATCAGTACACCATCGACGAGAACGGCAAAATGATCAAGGGCGGCCGTGCTATCGGTCTTAAGTACTCAGGCATTGTGATGCCTTGGTGGTACAACTCTCACCGCAACTACTATCGCAACAAGCTCACTCTCAATACCAGCCTCACCGAGACATTCACTCCGCTTGAGGGTCTCACATTCCAGGCATTGCAGTCGTTGAACGGTCTTGAGGGCATGAACCACAGTTCATTCAGCCCGTACGACGCATTCGTAGACGGCATGGGCAACAAGATTGATGCGATGAAGGGTAGCGCTTCGGCTTCTTCAAGCCGCTACTATCAGTTCACACTCTCGCACACAGCAGAGTGGCGCAAGCAGTTCGGCGACCACTACGTAGGCATCCTCCTCGGTGAGGAGACACGTATCGAGCGTTCACGTGGTCTCAGTGCTTACTCAGAGGGTCAAACCGACCCACGCCGTCTCCTCCTCCCTCATGGTACAACCGTTACACCGGCCGACCTTGGCGACTCATTCGGCGAGGAAGTAGCCAACTCACTCTTCGCTAACGCAGAGTATAACTATAAGGAGAAGTACTACGTGACTGGTTCTATCCGTCGCGACGGTAGCTCTAAGTTCGCTCCCGGCCACCGTTGGGGTACATTCTGGTCAGCAGGTGCCAAGTGGGATCTCAAGAAGGAAAACTTCCTGAAGGATGTTGAGTGGTTGAACGACCTCTCGCTGAGCGTTAACTACGGTACAACCGGTAACGACTCAGGCGCAGGTTCATACGACTTCTACGGTCTCTTCGGTGATGGCGGTCTCTACAATGGTGAGAGTTCTATCGGCATCGCATCGATGAGCAAACTGGATCTTTCATGGGAGACAACAGCAAAGTGGAACGTAGGTCTTAACTTCTCTATCTTCGACCGCGCTCACTTCACGGTAGACTTCTATCGCAACAAGTCGACCGACATGCTCATGTCGATTCCTTACTCAATGACTACTGGTTTCTCATCAGGTATCGGCAACGTGGCATCAATGACCAATACCGGTATCGAGGCAAACGTAGACGTAGACATTCTCAAGACAAAGGACTTCTACTGGAGCTTCAAGGCTAACGTGGGCTACAACAAGAACGAAATCACAGAGCTCTTCCAGGGCCGTGACGAGTACGTTATCGCTAACACTGGTCTGAAGATGGCTGTAGGACACGCTTATGGTGAGTTCTATTATGTACGTTCCGCAGGCGTTGACCCGCAGACAGGTGCTCCGCTCTACTACGACAAGGACGGCAACAAGACAAAGAAGTACAACGAGGAACGCGACGCTGTGTTCCTTGGCAAGAATCGCTATGCTCCTTGGACAGGCGGTTTCGGTACCAACTTCCGTTACAAGAACGTTTCGCTCATCGCCGACTTCGCTTGGGTAGCAGGTAAGTACATGATGATCAACGACGACTACTTCATCGCTAACCCGCAGCTCGCTACCGGTTGGAACCAGCGTGTAGAGATGCTCAACATCTGGACAACTCCTGGTCAGATCACAGATATCCCGGGTGCTAAGTACGACGTTCAGTTCACCGACCATATGGTTCAGAACGCTTCGTTCCTCCGTATGAAGACACTTTCGATCCAGTACGAGTTCCCGAAAAAATGGATGCAGGCTACTCGCTACATCAAGGGCGTGAAGGTATTCGGTATCGCACGCAACCTCTTCACCATTACTCCGTTCGAGGGTTACGACCCGGAGCCGGATATGAACCTCGTGCAGTTCAACTACCCGAACACACGCCAGTTCGTAATCGGTGCTGAGATCTCTTTCTAATATTAACACTTAATCAGGAAATAAAATGAAAAAGTTATATATTTCAATGCTGCTGCTAGGAGCCATGGCTTTCTCTTCCTGCGATATGGATCTGAAGCCGGTTGGCACTCTTGACGAGCAGACTGCCATCCAGAACGCTCAGGACCTGCGCCAGTTCCGCAATACGCTTTACACCAATTTGCGCGCTGTAACCTCTGGCTCATACATTTACCTCACAGATATCCAGCTCGACGGTTTCAACGGACTCATCAGCAACGGTAACAACCTTAGCGATTTCTCTTATGGCCAGATTTATCCTACCAACCAAAGTGTAACTGGCTACTGGTCGAACAACTACGTTATGATTTCTAACGCTAACGCGCTCATCGGCAAGGCTGAAGGACTTATGGCATCCTCTATCTTCACTGACGAGCAGAAGGTGGCTTTCGCACGCTACGAGGGCGAGGCTCTGTTCACACGTGCCTTCGGCTACTTCAACCTCGTTGAGCACTACAGCAAGCCGTACACACAGACCGACCCGAACGCAACAGCTTCTGGTGTGCCTCTCGTTACGACATATAGCCCTACGGGTGATGTAACAAAGTATCCTGGACGTGCGACACTCGCTGAGACCTACGCTCTCATCGAATCTGACCTCCAGGCTGCTTACGACGCACTCAAGGCGTATGAAGAGTCGGGCTATAAGGATAAGTACACAGAGCAGTATGAGACAGATAAGACAGCTTATCTCACCTCTTACGCTGTAGCTGCGATGCAGGCACGTGTAGCACTCGTGAAGGGCGACTACCAGACTGCATGGGACAAGGCTACATCTATCATCACAAGCAACAAGTATAAGCTCGTTCTGCGCTCTGCGTACACAAAGATGTGGAAGAACGATACTGGCTCGGAGATTATTTTCCAGCCGTTCATGTCAGACACAGAGAAGGGTGGTTCAAACGGTGGCATATTCCAGAAGGAAGACGAGTCTGATCCTTACTACATTCCTAACTATGGCACTCTTCTGATGTTCGTTGAGAACGAGGGTGACATTCGTTACGATGCTTGGTTCACTACGTACAATGACTTCCTGATTGAGGGCCAGTCATACAAGGCTTATATCTTCTGCAAGTATCCGGGCAACGCCTCAATCAATACTACGAAGAACGAGTTCGTAAACAAGACAAAGGTGTTCCGCACTTCAGAGATGTACCTTATCGCTGCTGAGGCAGGTGCTCGTCTTGGTGGCGACAAGCTCTCTCAGGCTAACAAGTATCTCAACGACTTCTGCAAGAAGCGCTATACTGGTTATAAGGACAAGACCTACTCTGCAAATGAGCTTATCAAGCAGACTCTGGCAGAGCGTAAGCGTGAATTCATCGGTGAAGGTATGCTTTGGTCAGACCTCCGTCGTACAAATGAGGGCTTCCAGCGCATCTCTAACTTCGATATTGGCGACCCCGAACTCGATAAGATCAACGGTGTCATGTTCAATGTCGGCAAGAACCTGAAGTACGAGGCTGGCGATTACCGCTTCACATGGCCTATCCCGAAGAACGAGATCGACTCTAACCCGCAGTTGAAGGGTCAGCAGAACCCAGGCTATTAATTTGCATTTATAAACAATATAGAATAGTTTCATTATGAAATACATTAAATTATTATCGCTTTTAGTAGCAGTTCTCTTCTTGGGTGCCTGCTCTGACGACGATGTAAAGAAGAACTCTGCAGCTGATGTAACAGTAAGCATGGGTACAGCAACTATCTCTCCGAGAGAGAGTGCTGGCATCGTTTCTCTGCCTATCAAGGTGGAGGGCCCAACAAACGGTATGGTTAGCGTTACCGTAGAGACAAGAGAGGTAGGCAGCAATCCTGCTGTTGAGAATACTAACTATTACGTAACAACCAAGAAAATCAACATCACTGGTTCGGAAGGCTATGTAGAGCTCGAGATGGTTGACAATGAAGAAATCAACGATCCGCGTACATTCGAGGTGACTATCGTAAAGGTAGAACACGCCAAGCTTAACGAAGCTAAGAAGACCACTACTGTTGAAATTCGCGACAACGACAGTGAGCCGTATGACCGTCTCCAGGGTACTTGGAAGATGACATACAAAGATTATAATGGCAATGAGCAGTCGCAGAAGGTGACTATCACCGGTGCTGACGATCCTTCACAATACATCTACAACAAGCTTCTCTATGTTGAGGGTATGCTTCTCGAAAAGTCTAAGGCTCAGCTCTCGTTCAACTACGATAGTGCTACTAATACTTGCTATGTATCATTCACTAACTTTATGAAGTACAACTGGTATACGGGTTTTGAACATTCAAGTCTTTCTAAGCCAGTTGATATTCAGCTGGGTCGCCTTGAAGGTAATAATATTTCACAGTCACCAGTTGAAGGTGAGGTGCAGGACGACTTCAAGACTATCAAGTTTGAGTCAGGTGCAACTATTGCAGCTCTCTTCACAAATCCTGACACCGGTGGACTTTCGCTGTTAGAAGCAATGTCTGATATCGTATTGACAAAGGAGTAACAACGTTACATCCAAATTCATATTAAATTAAAGGAGGGTAGGGTGCTTCAACCATTGAAGCACCGCTCTCCTTTTCTGCACTTTTTTAAGTTTGATGATAAAGAACAGCTTCTGCATCATCAGTTTCATCTAAAACAGAAAATCTACAAATTCAAAAATGAAAAGAAAAATCTTTACACTGGCTTTGGCTCTCGCAACAACACTCGTTGCTAACGCCATCCCTGCGAAGCGCGGCATCTGGCGCACTATGCAGCTCCCTAACGGCACTGAGGTGAAGGTGGAGTTGCGTGGCGACGAGTTCATGAGCTTCTGGCAGGACGCTTCAGGCAACCGCTATACAGTGGATGCACAGAACAGACTTCGTGTAGCTGACATGGATCAGCTGCGTCAGATCAACAAGGAACTGCGCACAAAGGCGGGCAACGTGGCTGGCGATATGCGCCGCGTTAAATCAAACGCCAAGAAGATGGAGTACAAGGGCGACAAGCGTTGCCTTATCATCCTCGCTCAGTTCTCAGACAAGAAGTTCTCTATGGCAGACTCAAAAGCGTTCTACACACGTGTTGCCAATGAAAAGGGCTTCAGCGAGAACGGTTTCATGGGTAGCGTTTCCGACTACTTCAGCGCACAGAGCGGCGGCCAGTTCAATATCACATTCGACGTAGTAGGTCCGTACACACTCGGTTCGGTAAGTAGCTATGGTGAGAACGTCACTGACGCTCAGGGCAACCGTCTTTACGACAAGAACGCCGAGGGCATGATCAACGGAGCCTGTAGCGAGGCTTACGCAGACGGTCTCGACTTCTCACCATACGACTGGGATGACGACGGCTTCGTAGAGATGGTTTACGTCGTATACGCTGGCGAAGGCGAAGCTACCGGCGGCGGCGCGGAGACAATCTGGCCGCACAAGTCGCAGCTGCCTACGAATCCACGCTACGGCAACAAGCGCGTTTCTATCTACGCTTGCTCTAACGAGGTGAACGGTGGCAACAAGCTCGCAGGTATCGGCACAATCTGCCACGAGTTCTCTCACTGTATGGGCTACCCCGATGTTTACGACATCGAATACGGCGGCAACTACGGTATGGGTACATGGGACCTCATGTGCTCTGGTAGCTACAACGGCGACACCTACTGCCCGGCTGGCTACACAGCATACGAGAAGATGGTAGCAGGCTGGATCAATCCGGTAGAGCTGACAGAGAATGCCTCTTACTCAGACATCAAGACCACAGCAGACGGCGGCGACGCTTATATCTTCTACCACCCGGAGAACAAAGACGAGTATTATCTCATCGAGAACCGTCAGCGTAAGGGTTGGGACAAGTATATCGCTGCAGGCGGCATCCTCGTAAACCACATCACTTACGACAAGACCGTTTGGGACTACAACATGCCTAACACCTTCCACAAGGGTATCAACGACATTGAGCGCATCACTATCATCCCTGCCGACAACAAGAAGACTGCTACGACTGAGGCTGGTGACGTGTTCGGTACAAAAGATAACTATCGTCAGCTCACCAACGCAACCCAGCCTGCAGACGTAGCAAACACAGAGAATGCTTCTGGTTCGAAGGTTATGAATATCTCGCTCACTAAGATGAACGTAACAGGCGGATTGGCATCATTCACCTTTACCAACCATAATCTCGGTACTGGCGTAGTTGATGGCTACGTGCTGTACGAGACATTCGATCAGGCGCTTGGTACGGGCGGCAACGACGGCAAGTTCAAGCCGAGCAGCAAGTTGGATGCAAACTTTGCAACTGGCACTTTGACAACAGACGTACCAGGATGGTCTGGCGAGTATCTGCGTGGTGGCAGCCAGTGTCTGCGTGTCGGAAAGAAAGGTGGCAGCGACTCAAAGGTTACAACTCCTGAGTTTACACTCAACGGCGAGGCGAAACTCACTTTCCGTGCTGCTGCATGGAACGACGGTAGTGGCACAACACTCAAAGTGTCTGCAAGCAACGGCTCGCTCGCTAATAGCGAGTTTACTATGCCTGCAGGTGCATGGGGCGACTTCTCTACCACTATCAAGGGTAACGGCAAGATGAAGCTCACCTTCCAGGGCGAGTTGCGCTACTTCCTCGACCAAGTATTCGTAACCGATCCCGGTACTACTGGTATCGAGAACGTTGAGATGAACAGCAAGCCGGCAGTTACAGGCGTTTACTCTATCGACGGACGCTATCTCGGCAACGATGTTTCGAAGCTCGGCAAGGGTCTCTACATCGTTAACGGTAAGAAGATCGTGAAGTAAGCAGGTTCTATACATTATAATATAAAGCGAATGTTTGGTCAGCTGGCGGCTGACCAAGCATTCGCTTTTTTTATTGCTGTCCGGTAAACAATTAGTCATCTTTATATTGCTTTGTTGTTCAGTGTTTTATTGCAATATTAACCAAAAGGGCTTGCCTATATACTATGCGGGCTGAAAGCCCAACAACCACATAGCCCAGGGCAACGCCCTACCCTTTATACACATCTTTGACAATTCTCAACATCTCACATTTGCAGAA
>OGHM01001101.1_pt1 | contig 11184 bp, 10 predicted proteins | sample 1571531 | NCBI WGS metagenome assembly OGHM01 (sample SAMEA2582031, study PRJEB24529) | metagenome | biome: Human gut stool | place: China | collected 2011 | reverse complement strand
GCTGCCGCGGGTTACAAACCCGCCCCCCAATTAGGCAGATAAATTGCAGTTTATACATATCATTAAACGCAATATTGTTATAGAGCCTTTTTTCTTTTCATTGCGCTCGCCTTACACTATCTTTACATAAGATAGGCGGCGGCTCGGCAATGAAAATAAAAAACACGTTTTTTCTTTTCATTGCGCTCACCTTGCACTATCTTTGCACACACAATGATAAATGAACAATATCCGTCTAAACTCTTAGAACATGCCGTGCAAGAATTGACACGACTGCCCGGAGTGGGACGTAAAACAGCTTTGCGCTACGCACTCTACTTACTAGCACAAAATAAAGATACCGTTCATAATTTTAGCAATAGCCTAACACACTTATGCGATGATGTAAAACACTGCAAAGTTTGCCACAACATCTCCGACACAGAAGTGTGCGACATCTGTAGCAATACGCAACGTGACCGAACAACAATCTGTGTGGTTGAAAACATTCATAGCGTAATGTCGATAGAGAACACGGGGCAATATCACGGACTTTATCACGTGCTTGGAGGTGTTATCTCGCCAATGGACGGCATCGGCCCTTCTAATCTCGAATTGGATTCTCTCTTTAAACGAGTGGAAGAAGGCTCTATCAATGAGATTATTTTAGCACTTAACCCTACCATGGAGGGCGATACGACAAACTTCTACATTTCAAGGCGTTTAGCCGACACGAAAGTCAAGCTATCAGTGCTTGCCAGAGGGGTTAGCGTAGGCGATGACCTTGAATATACGGACGAAGTAACCCTTGGACGCTCCATTCTTGGACGTACTCCTTTAAAATAAAGAAAAATAACAACAGACATGACCAACCATACTACTTCAAGCAAAGACTTAATACTTGCACGTACCTTATATATAAGTGTATGGGCTGCAGTGACTATCTTTGCCCTTTTATGCGAAAACGACCTACTGCCTATCGGATACGTAACGGCCAACGCACAGACGGAATATATGCTCAACCTACTTTGCATCGTACTAACACTCACATGCACTTGGGGCAGTCTACGACTTTTTGCTACAAAGAAAGTACGTAACAGCATTTCAAACAAAACGAACGGACTGCGCAACTGGAACTTGCTGCGTACCTCTATTTTGGCTTTCAGCATCATCGTCAACCTTATTACTTACTACGGATTAGCCAATAGCACAAGTGCCTTGTTCTGCTTATTGATTACGCTCGCAGGATTCGTCTTTTGCTGGCCAAAACATTATGAATAAGTAGGTGTTAAAAAATATTTTGGACAACTACTTAATTAATACGACGATTCATTATGCTACTACGTCCCCTTGAGCCTGAAGATTTGGAACTACTCTACTCTATCGAAAACAATGAAGACCTTTGGAACTGTTCTAACGCTGACGGCCCCTTCTCGCACTACGTATTGAAGAAGTACATAGCCGAAGCAGCCACCATTCATGAATGTGGACAATTGCGCTTAGCCATTGACATTGCACTCGACAAAACTAACAGTCCATCACGCCCCATAGGCCTTATCGACTTAACCAACTACAATGCTTTGGCCGCAAGAGCTGAAGTGGGAATCACGCTGCTTAAAGAACATAGAGGGAAAGGATATGGTACAAAAGCGCTTCAACTAATCGAAAAATTTGCAGTCGAAAGGCTACGCATCCATTCACTACATGCCTACATTTCGCCACACAACACACCGTCTATGCAACTCTTCGAAAAGGCCAACTATAAAATGATTGCGAAACTGCCCGATTGGCACTACAATAAGGGCAAATACGAAGAAATTGCACTTCTCTTGAAGATTTTTTAAAAAAAAGTAGTAAAACATTTGGTACTTCACAAAAAAGTCGTACCTTTGCACTCGCAATCGGGAAACAACGATACACAACGAGAGCAAATACATAAAAGAAGTTGAATGGTGTGTTAGTTCAGCTGGTTAGAATACATGCCTGTCACGCATGGGGTCACGGGTTCGAGTCCCGTACACACCGCACATTCAATAATTTTGGTACCCTGACCGAGTGGCTAGGTAGCGGTCTGCAAAACCGTGTACAGCAGTTCGAATCTGCTGGGTACCTCGTTTAAAGAGTAAACTTTCATTTGAGAGTTTACTCTTTTTTTATAATACTTCTACTTTCAGTTAGGCGAACTGATCTGCTGCCGCGGGTTGAAAACCCGCCCCCCAATTAGGCAGATAAACTGCAATTTATACATATATGTGTGCAAGAACAACCTTACCCACATGATACTTTACAGAACCCTTATTTTGTTATCTTAAGATAATGTCTTCGAAAACACTTTGCTATTTCCTTTTTTTTTACGAAATTAGCAACAATTATTTACAAAAAGTTTTGAATTGCAATTTACACAATTCAAAATAACACAATAAACCACAACTTAACATCTGTATGTCTGAAGACAACTATATGCAGGCGCAAGCCATAAGCACTACATTTGGCTATCAAGAAGAGGACGAGACCCCCTCAAATAACGGACGCGCCTATGCCACTATTAAGAGCAATAATAAGTGGAAGCGCAAGCTTGGCATTTGGATTTCAAAGCACTTGAGCAAAAAGCAATTCACCCTGATCTTAGCCTTACTCGTAGGACTGGGTTCAGCCATTGCTGCTCAGTTACTGAAATTGTTCATTCATGAGATAGAGTTTATGCTCACCTCACAATTTGACGTAACCCACGCCAACTGGCTATTCCTTATCTACCCTGTAGTCGGCATCTACCTTACTGCTCTATTCATCAAATACATCGTACGCGACGACATAGGTCATGGTGTAACAAAGATACTTTACGCCCTATCACGCCGACAGGGCAACATTCGCAAGCACAACTGTTGGTCGAGCGTAGTCGCCTCTGCCCTTACCATTGGTTTTGGTGGTTCCGTGGGTGCAGAGTCGCCTATTGTTCTTACAGGTTCTGCCATTGGTAGCCGATTGGGACAAATGTTCCAACTCGACCACAAGACTATGATGTTGCTCATTGGGTGTGGCGCTTCTGGAGCAGTCGCAGGCATATTCAAGGCTCCCATTGCTGGCCTTATGTTTACGCTTGAAGTACTCATGGTCGACCTCACCATGGCCTCACTACTTCCACTGCTCGTTAGCTGCCTTACGGCCACTTGCATCACCTATGCTTGGACAGGAATGAGTCCTATGTTTGATTTCACGCTAAACAGTCCATTTGAAGTCAACCGAGTTCCGACAGCCGTTCTGTTAGGCATCTGTTGCGGTTTCATCTCGCTTTACTTCACACGTGTTATGAACTGGTTTGAACAAGTGTTCGGACGACTCAACAATATGTATAAGAAGTTAGCCTTGGGTGGATTAGTCTTGGCCTTGCTCATTTACTTCTTTCCCCCACTCTATGGCGAAGGCTACAGCACTATTTCTATCCTATTAAATAGTCAAACAGAGGCTGAAGCCAACAACGTACTCAACAATTCACTCTTCTATGGTCACCCCGAATTGTTGTTAGTTTACTTAGGCCTTATCATTGTGTTTAAAGTATTTGCTACGACGGCTACCAATGGCGGTGGCGGTTGTGGTGGTACGTTTGCACCTAGCCTATTCTTAGGCTGTATTGGCGGCTTCGTCTTTTCGCGCCTTTGGAACGTCTACGGCCTTTGGGACATTAGTGTACCCGAAACGAACTATGCCCTTTTAGGCATGGCGGGCGTTATGAGCGGTGTATTCCATGCCCCTCTGACAGGTGTATTTCTCATTGCTGAACTCACGGGTGGCTACCAACTATTCATACCCCTAATGATTGTGTCTGTAGCCTCTTATCTTACCATTCATGCCTTCGAAAAGCATAGCATTTATGCCATGCGTTTGGCACGTAAGGGAGAATTGCTCACTCACCACAAAGACCAATCTATCCTCACCCTTATGTCGCTCGATGCAATTATCGACAAAGAGCGTCCCCAACTCCACCCCGACATGTTTTTAGGGCAAATCGTACAAGCCGTGTCAACGAGCAAGTCGCTCCACTTTGCCGTAGTCGACATCAAGGGAGGCATGTTAGGCGTTATCAACGTCAATAAAATTAGAAAGATTATATTCCGAAGCGAGTTGTACCGTATGTACAAAGCCAAACAACTCATGCAGCAACCTGAAGTAATTCTTTACACTGACGACAATATGCAAACCGTCATGGATAAGTTTGCTCGTTGCGATGCAGGCACCTTGCCCGTTGTAAAGTCTGACAACACCTTTGTTGGCTTCGTTTCACGCACCCGACTCTACGCTTCGTATCGACAGATTATGAAGGACTTTTCGGAAGAATAGCCCCATGGGGAATGTGCAAATGTGAGAATGTGCAAATGCTTGGGAAATGTGCAAATGTGCAAATGTGCAAATGTGCGAATGATTGAATAATGTTCTAATTGTTCAGCGTAAGCACATCAACACATCCACACATTTCCCAAACATCCGCACATTTCCCAAGCATTTGCACATTTGCACATTTACACATTCGCACATTTCCCAAGCATCCGCACATTTCCCAAGCATTTGCACATTTGCACATTTACACATTCGCACATATCCCACCTCATGCAACTATACGGACTTTTAGGCTATCCGCTCGGCCACAGCTTTTCTGCACGTTACTTCGCTGATAAATTTGAGCGTGAACACATTGATGCCGAATATCGTAACTTTGAATTCGACAATATAGAAGAAGCCATGCAACATCTCATGGCACAACCCAACTTAATAGGCTTTAACGTAACCATACCCTACAAACAAGCCGTTATGCCCTATCTAACGAGCCTTTCACCTGAGGCTGAAGCCATAGGTGCAGTCAACGTAGTTTGCGCACAACATACGGACCATGGGAAACTCGTGTTACATGGTTGTAACTCCGATGTCATAGGGTTTAGCGACTCTATCCGTCCCTTGCTACGCCCTGAGGTACACAAGCGTGCTTTAGTATTAGGTACAGGTGGTGCTTCAAAGGCTGTTATGCACGGTCTTAAACAAATTGGCATAGAACCTACCTACGTTAGTCGCACTGCTACACTGGGGCGCTTGACTTACGAACAGCTCACTCCCGAAGTGATGAACGATTATAAAGTCATTGTCAATTGTTCGCCCGTAGGCATGTATCCTAAAGTAGACGCTTGCCCCGCTATCCCATACGAATTGCTCACCCCCGACCACTTATTATACGATTTAGTATACAACCCTCTCGAAACGCTTTTCATGAAGCGCGGAGCAGCACAAGGATCTGTCGTTAAGAACGGACTTGAGATGCTACACCTGCAAGCCGATGCTGCATGGCAAATGTGGCACACCAACTAATCCCTCAAAAGAACATGGACTTTCTACCTTCCGACCCTGCCATATTAGTGTCGACCATTAATATGTTACTACGCGATGAAGAATTCGACTCTCTTGAGTCACTTTGCTATGCCTTCAATCGCGAACCACAAGATATTATTGCTTATCTGGCGCAACACGGCTACGTCTATAGTCTTGAGCAAAAGCAAATGCGCCCCAAAGGATACAACGAATGATTACACGCGACAGCATCGAAACGGCCTATTGCTTCTTTCACCAGAAAGAACGCGTCTTTGCCCACTCCACCATGGACTGGCAAAAAGACGATATTGAATATGCCATAGCCTCCTACGTTGACGAGATGAACGCTGAACTTTATCAACTCCTCTCACACGGCAACACCAACTTCTTACGCAACCACGCCACCTTTCACCAAGAACTCATTCAAGCCGTTGAAGAACTTGAAAGAATGTGTAACTAACCATTAGCACATTAATACACATTAGCATATTTCCCACATGAACCTTAAAGCCCCATTACTCGAAACAGCACAAGAACTCTTCGCTACACTGACACGTATCAATCCACAACTTGAAGTACGCAAGCGCTATGACATCTTGCGAAGCCTACTCAATATCGCGGTTGAACAGCAATTAACTGATGTAACGATTAAGCTAAGTGGACTATATGCTAAAATTGACTATCTCATTAAAAAGCACCAGATTAGTCAAAACGACCGCAGTCTTTCATTTGCCATAAACGATGCCCGCGTACGACTGAGTGACCTTACCGCTACTACTGACGAAGAATTACAAAAAGCATGGTCGCAAGACCTTAAAGCCATAGCCCAATTCATCTCTCTCATATACGATGCTCCCATCCCTGCACAACTTCAAGGCTTTTTTTCTCTAACCTATGAGCGTATTTTACCCCGAAGGATTAAGGATAGTATCGGCAAGGAGTTGAGCTACATTAAATGCACTATCCTTCGTTGGGACGATACTTACATTTATGCTACGCGTGAGGACGATGCCACCGAAGTGTGCATCAACTATATCAAAAGTAGTCCCTACCTACCTGGCGACCGCAGCTACTTACGTCGTATTATGGTAGAGGGCGAACACGTCAATCTAATCCGTCCACGTACCGACCACGATGGCACACTGCTCCCCGAACTCATCATCTATGCCCCCGACTACCTTGTTAACGTTACGTCCGTTGCAGGTTGTTTCGATGCCGTAGGACGCTCTCCTTGGACGGAATTACTACGCCGCATCAGTCCTTATACGGCTACGCAACCCATCTTATTAGGTAACTTTGCTGGACAATTATTAGACGAGGTGGCCTATAAGAAGGACATTTCATACGCTGATAGCATACGCTCTTTCTTTAAGCAAAATGCACTCGCCATTGCTACGTGCAACGAAATGGGCAATGAGTTTCACCAAATGGCGCAACAACAGAAAGAGAATATTCGTCATATCATGGCGAATGATTTTGAACAACAAACTGACCAATCATTTCAATCTGAAGAAGTAATACTCGAACCGACTTTCTTCTCTGACACGCTCGGTCTGCAAGGACGTATGGACTTTCTTGACCTCAACTACCGCACTATCATTGAACAGAAGTCGGGCAAGTGTAAATGGCTACCGGGCAAGGGAAAAGAGGAATACGCAGGCAAGCAAGAACCACATTACATACAGATGCTGCTCTATCGTGCGTTGCTCCATTACGACTACAAGCAACTTCGTGCTGACGAGATGCAAGCCTTCTTACTCTACTCGCGCTACCGTGACGGACTTGACCTTGCCACTTCCGCTCCCAAACTCCTTTTCGAGGCTTTTAAGTTGCGCAACATTTTGGCTTATAGTGAGGACTGGTTTACGCGCGGTGGACTACGCCGTCTTGAGACGCTTACGCCCGAACAGATATATCCGTATGCCAATGGTACGCTATGGCAACGCTACAAACGGCCACAATTGGAGGAACTACTTGCCCCCATACATCGTGCTTCTTCATTAGAGCGCAGTTATTACTTCCGTTTCATGCAGTTTGTTGCCAACGAACACGCCCTCTCACGCATTGGCAATCGTACGAAAGAGAACTCAGGCTTTGCTGCTACGTGGAACACTACCATCGAGGATAAACGCGAATCTGGCAACATATATGAACAATTAAGCATTCACCCCATCATCAACGATGAGGGAAAGATTGAAGACGTTCATTTTACATTCGACACAACCAAAAGTACTACTATTGATGCCGACCTCTCCAACTTCCGCGAGGGCGACATCGTACTTTTCTATCCTTACACTGCTTACGAGCAGCCTGATGCTACCGCTACGCTGGTGTTCCGTGGTACGCTCACCGATATTCATACTGACGAGGTGACCGTCCGCTTGCGCAACGCACAGACTTCCCGCAACGTGTTCGACCATTACCACACCAAAGTGTGGGCCATTGAACACGACTTTATGGAGTCTTCGTACAATGCACAGTATCGTGGTCTGCACGCCTTTCTGTCTGCTCCCCAATCGCGTCGCGACCTTTTGTTAGGCCAACGCCAACCCTCTATCGAACCGCTCAAGGCTCGCCAAGGAGACTATGGCAACGCTGAATTCAACCAATTGGTTGAAAATGCGTTACAGGCTGAAGACATTTACATCGTCATTGGTCCTCCAGGCACTGGTAAGACTTCCTACGGCATGAAAAACATTCTCACCGAAGAGTTGCTTCACGCCAACACCAACGTGCTCCTACTTTCCTACACCAATCGCGCTGTGGACGAGATCTGTAGCAAGTTAGTGGAAGAAGGCATCGACTTTATACGCTTGGGGAGTGACTATAGTTGTGAGAAAGCTTATCGCCCGTACCTACTGAGCGAGCGCATTAATCAGATGGAGCACCCCAACAAGCAATTGGTTATCAATCTGATAAAGCAAACGCGCGTATTTTGTGGCACGACCACTGCATTAAGTGCTGCTTTACCTCTTTTTGAACTCAAGCAATTTAGTCTTGCCATTATCGACGAGGCTTCACAAATTCTTGAGCCACACTTGCTCCCTTTGCTCTGTGCCACACACAACGATGAATGTGCTATCAAGCGCTTTGTACTCATTGGCGATGAGAAGCAGTTACCCGCCGTTGTGCAACAAAGCGCAGAAGAGTCTGACGTAAAAGACCCGCAACTGAATGCTATCAGTCTTCATAATTGCCGACTCTCTCTATTTGAGCGTCTGCTCGACCTTTACGGATTTAACGAAGACGGCTCGCGCAACGAGCAAGTCTGTCACATGCTCACCCACCAAGGGCGTATGCACCACGACATTGCCTACTTCCCCAGCCTCAACTTTTACAATGATGCCTTGTGCGAAGTGCCACTTCCTCATCAAACAGAAGCTACACCACGAGCCAACAGTCCTCACGTAGATTGGAAAGACATGGCCTTACACCACAATCGCGTAGCCTTCATCTCCTATCCTCTTAGTGATGACCTGAATGAGATGGAACCTCCTAAAGTGAACGTTATCGAGGCCAATATTGCTGCTCAATTGGCACAATACATCTACCAAAAATGCAACGATTTTGATGTACTGAAAACGTTGGGTATCATTGTGCCTTACCGCAATCAAATTGCTACCGTGCGTGCTGCTATCGACCGCCTGGGCATTCCGCAACTACACGACATCACGATCGACACCGTTGAACGTTACCAAGGTAGCCAGCGCGACTATATCATCTATAGTTTCACGGCCAAGCATAAATATCAGTTACTCTTCCTTACCAACAACGAATACGTTGACGAACGTACTCACCAAGTGATTGACCGCAAGCTCAACGTGGCCATGACGCGTGCGCGCAAGCACCTCGTACTCATTGGCAACGCTCCTCTGCTATCACACGACTATACGTTCAATCAACTTATCAATTACTGTAAAGGACAGCAAGCGTTTATTGACTTCCAACTTTCTAAAAAGATTTTGCAATAGAGTAGCAAATTATTCGTAAGCATCCCATGCAGGCCGTATTGAAAAGACTCCAATACGGCCTACGTGGGATGCTTACGTTAATTCGTTCCTTAACTTCTAATCTTCCATTTCGTCCTCATCTCCCCCTGTTTTTGGTTTAGGGTCAAGCAACCCCTCGTCTATCAAGTCGTTGACAGGCTTACTCAAGCTACGGCGCAATTCATCGCAATGCGACTGCAAGTTATTGAGTGCTTGGGCATAAAGCGACTTCGCCGCATCTTCGTCCTTATCAGGCCAATGTTGTTGCACCACCTCTTCTATACGCTCCGAAAGAATTGCAATATCGTTTATGCAGAACTCATTGCCACGTTTAGTGCACTGCGATAAATCTCTTGACAAAGAAAGGAAGTCGTCAATGTCCCAATCCTTGTATTTATATTTCGTTTCCAAATGCTCATACGACCTCTGCTGCAAAGGCTCACCAGACACAGTTTTAAGGTTCAACGACCATGACACGACTTTAACGCTGTTATTGCACGGGGTATGATACGATATCACATAGCCATCGAATGCTGTACAGGTACCAAACAACAAATCTATTGGCACATTACATACAATAACCGTTGACGGTTCGTCATCATCACTCGAACAGCCTACAAATGCCACGTAGCCCATACTGCGCATCAAGCAGCAATAGTCTTTACAATTCTGAATGGTCTCTTCTCGCTTCAAGTAATCGAGTTGTGGAGAATACCAATGATCGCGGAAATAGATTACTGCCATACTGCCTATAAATGAGGCTCCTAACTCCTCCGCCCACTGATTTTGGGGGTCGAACACTACAGGATTGTTGTTTGTCATATTATTTGATTGTGTTAAGTAAGTATTAGTACAAACGATTCACGTTCATCTCAAACAGGTCTGGCGTGATGCACATAATTTCGTCCATTGTGAAATCTTCCATCAAGTCCATAAATGACCAACAGATTGGCAGGTGGTACTGCTGACGCAGTTCTTTCCAATCATCATTCAAGTCTTCATCGGACTCTAACATGGTGTGCCCCCAGTCAGCTGCTTCGCTACGCAGTTGGTCCTCGCACTTGCGGAAGTGGTTATCGTGCAGAATGACGGTTGTGACTTGGCGCTGGGTTCTTAACACCTCGTCCAAGCAATATTTGCCACCTTCACGGTAAAGTTTGCACGCTTCGTCGGGATAGTGGCAGCCATGTTCGGGACAGGACTTTAACGTGTCTTTTATACCCAATCCCAAACCTACAGTGCCCTTTATAATGTATCGGCGTAGAACGGCAGATTTTCGCTTTTGGTATCTTCGTCCCGCACGCAATGCCTCAGCCACAGCATATTCGAGCGAACATTCTGTAAGTTCTGCCACCCGTTTGTTTAGCATGGTGACATGGGCCACCTCCTCGGGGGGGAAAGATGAATGCGCCTGCCATGCCTTTGAAACATACATGCTTCTTCTAAACAATTCGTAGTTCACAGGAATTCTTGTCATAAACGATTAATTTTGTTTTTGCTCACAGCTCTATATCGTACTTTGTCTTGCGTATTTCAAAAATACGCTATAAAATTTGTCATTTGCGCTAATATTCTTTTGCATACGCTTTGCACGTTATGTCGTACTACGTTGATAATCAAGCGTTTAACCGCAGCAGCAAAAAAAACGAACAAACGTGGCATATTTTGACGAGCGTGTGCGCAAGAGGCATCTTTGGGGCTGTTTGAATCAAATAAATAGCCTTGTTTTTGCAAAATCAAGGCATAGTATTTGATTTAGCAAAAGAAAAGTATTATCTATGCATCAGTAATCATCAAATTTAAAGTCTATATGATAAAAGGTGTTATCACGGGAGATTTGGTAAACTCCACCAATATAGCTGCC
>OGHM01001099.1_pt1 | contig 11207 bp, 9 predicted proteins | sample 1571531 | NCBI WGS metagenome assembly OGHM01 (sample SAMEA2582031, study PRJEB24529) | metagenome | biome: Human gut stool | place: China | collected 2011 | reverse complement strand
TCGTCTACGTCTGCACGATCACGGGCATCGTGGGCACGCTTCTCGTCGTCAGCCATCTGACGCGCATCCTCAACCTGCCGATGGCCGCCATCTCGGCCCTGCTTGAGATGAGCTTCAACTTCGGCAGCTGGATGTTCATCGGCATCTGCCTGCTCGTCGTGCAGTGCTGCCTCACGCTCTTCTACTCCTGCGTCTTCGCGGGCGTGATCTTCAAGGGCGAGTGCTGCCGCAAGCTCATTGCCGGCGACTGGTTCAACGATGATACAGGCGATTTCCTGTGGGAATTGTTCGAATGCCGCGCGCACGGAGGCCAGATCGTTATAGGTGCAGGTCAGGGTATGTTTAGCAAAATCAGCCGGTACGCCCGGTGAGTTCGGCTGGCCCAGCGTCAGCGCGCCGGAGCCCGCTTTCACCAGCAGACAGTCGGCGTGGCCGTGATAGCACCCTTCAAATTTGATGATTTTGTCGCGGCCAGTAAAGCCACGCGCCAGACGGATGGCGCTCATGGTCGCTTCGGTACCGGAGTTCACCATGCGCACCATATCCATGGTCGGGACCAGTTCAGTCACCAGTTGCGCCATTTTCACTTCCATTTCGGTTGGTGCACCAAAGCTTAAACCACGCTCGGCGGCTTCAATCACGGCATTGCGGATTGCCGGATGGTTATGGCCCAGCACCATCGGCCCCCAGGAACCGACATAATCGATATAGGCTTTGCCATCAACATCGTACAGATAAGCGCCGTCCGCTTTTTCGATAAACAGTGGAGTGCCGCCCACGCCAGTAAAGGCGCGAACAGGGGAGTTCACACCGCCAGGGATCAGCTCGCGCGCTGCGCTGTAAAGATTTTCAGACTTACTCATGGAGGGTTCCTGATTCGTAGAAAAAGTGAATGGCTGCTATTCTATGTTATTCATAACAAGTTAAATGCTCGTCAAACATCAGGCTGCTTGTACTGGTGCAATCCTGATTTCTTAGAGTATAAAAGTTTTGTGCATTTGAAACATTACGCTTTGCAAAGGATTTTCATGGAACGTGCGAGTAAAATGCCGTCATCTTATTTGTATGACCAATAAGTGATCATTGGATGAAAACTGATACTCCCTCTTTAGAAACACCGCAGGCCGCGCGCCTGCGACGCAGACAACTGATTCGCCAACTTCTTGAGCGCGATAAAACCCCGTTAGCCATTTTGTTTATGGCGGCAGTCGTCGGCACGCTTGTTGGGCTGGCAGCGGTTGCTTTTGACAAAGGTGTCGCCTGGTTGCAGAACCAACGTATGGGGGCGCTGGTACATACTGCTGATAATTATCCGCTTCTGTTAACCGTCGCTTTTCTCTGTTCGGCGGTGCTGGCGATGTTTGGCTACTTTTTGGTGCGCAAATACGCGCCGGAAGCAGGTGGTTCGGGGATCCCGGAAATTGAAGGGGCGCTGGAAGATCAACGTCCCGTTCGCTGGTGGCGTGTATTGCCGGTGAAGTTCTTTGGCGGGCTGGGGACACTCGGCGGAGGCATGGTGTTGGGGCGCGAAGGGCCAACCGTGCAGATCGGCGGTAACATTGGCCGTATGGTGCTTGATATTTTCCGCCTGAAAGGTGACGAAGCTCGCCATACGCTGCTGGCAACCGGTGCTGCTGCGGGGCTGGCTGCGGCCTTTAACGCGCCGCTGGCGGGTATTTTGTTTATTATCGAAGAGATGCGTCCGCAGTTTCGCTATACGTTAATTTCGATTAAAGCGGTATTTATTGGTGTCATTATGTCGACCATTATGTACCGGATTTTTAATCATGAAGTTGCGTTGATTGACGTCGGTAAACTTTCTGATGCGCCGCTTAATACGCTGTGGCTTTATCTGATCCTCGGTATTATTTTTGGCATTTTCGGCCCTATTTTTAATAAATGGGTGCTGGGGATGCAGGATTTGCTGCACCGTGTGCACGGCGGCAATATTACCAAATGGGTGCTAATGGGCGGTGCGATTGGCGGTCTGTGTGGATTGCTGGGGTTTGTGGCACCAGCAACGTCGGGCGGCGGTTTTAACCTGATTCCTATCGCTACCGCGGGGAATTTCAGCATGGGAATGCTGGTGTTTATCTTCGTCGCGCGGGTCATTACCACCTTACTCTGCTTCTCTTCCGGCGCGCCGGGCGGTATTTTTGCCCCGATGCTGGCGCTGGGTACTGTGCTGGGAACCGCTTTCGGAATGGTTGCCGTTGAGCTGTTTCCGCAATATCACCTTGAGGCGGGGACGTTTGCTATTGCCGGAATGGGGGCATTACTGGCGGCATCTATTCGCGCGCCGTTAACGGGGATCATTCTGGTTCTGGAGATGACCGATAACTACCAGCTCATTTTGCCAATGATTATTACCTGTCTTGGCGCAACACTATTAGCGCAATTTACCGGCGGGAAACCGCTATACTCGGCGATTCTTGCGCGCACGCTGGCAAAACAGGAAGCTGAGCAACTGGCGCGAAGCAAGGCCGCATCAGCCAGCGAGAATACTTGAACGAAATACCAGGGTATTAGATAATGGCGATTATTATTGGGTTAGAATTTGCCCAATTGCCGATGTCGTTTGGAGCAAAATATGAGTGATGACGTAGCGCTGCCACTGCAATTTACTGAAGCAGCAGCCAATAAAGTTAAAAGCCTGATCGCTGACGAAGATAACCCGAATCTGAAATTACGCGTGTATATCACCGGTGGCGGTTGCAGCGGCTTCCAGTATGGTTTCACCTTTGATGATCAGGTGAACGAAGGCGATATGACCATCGAAAAACAGGGCGTTGGCCTGGTGGTTGATCCGATGAGCCTGCAATATCTGGTCGGCGGTTCCGTTGATTATACCGAAGGTCTGGAAGGTTCTCGTTTCATCGTGACCAACCCGAACGCGAAAAGCACCTGCGGTTGCGGTTCTTCCTTTAGTATCTAATCTGTTGTTCATGTGCCGGATAAACTATCCGGCACATCTTCTCTCTTCAACGCCCATTCTCATCCAGCGCAAACGTCGGTAGCTTAAGATGCCAACGAATAGCCGCCAGCCGAATCAATAGCGTCACGACCATGCCCATCATACTGGCTGTTTCCAGTGGTACGGAAAATGTGTAATAAGCCGTAGCGTGGACAATACCGCCGATAATACAGGCAGTTGCGTAGATTTCTGTACGTAAAATCATGGGGATTTCGCGGGCCAGAACATCACGAATGATCCCGCCGCCAACGCCAGTAATGACGCCCATACAAACCGCGATTAACGGACCGGCTTCCGCATTAAAGGCTTTATTCACGCCAATGCCGACAAACACCGCCAGACCAACGGCGTCCAGCACCGGCAACATCCATTTTGGTAAGCGTCTTGGCTGGCGCACCAGCACGATGGTCAGCATGCTGGTGACCATTGCAACGACCAGATCGGTGGGATCTTTCACCCAAAATACCGGGCCGTGATCCAGCGCCATGTCGCGAATTGTCCCGCCGCCTACAGCGGTAACCACGCCCAGTACCAGAACACCAAAAGGGTCCATACGCAATTTTCCGGCTAACAAAACGCCGGAGATGGCAAATACCGCTGTGCCGACTATATCCAGCCAATAGACGAGCATTGTTCAATCCCCACTGAGCACCTGAAAAGGTCTGGCGCTAATCTACCTGTGAAAGCGCATTACAGAGCTGTTGTGCAGCGAGGATAATACGTGGGCTTGCACGTTCAAACCAGTCACTCGTGAGAGGAATAACGGGAATTTTGAGCTGTTCACCCCAGTATTGTTTGATTTTAGGAATTTGGTCCGGTCCGCCTGTAATGACTATCGCCTGTGGCGCGCGTGCTAACACCTGTTCGCGGCTAACTTGCGGCCAGGGAACCCGGCTGTCTTTAAAGATGTTTTCTCCGCCACAAACTTCGAGTACCTGGTTCTGAATCGACTCTTTTCCACTGGTAAATGGCGGATTAATGCCGAATTGCAGAAAAACACGTTTTTTAGGTTTATCAGCATATTGCGCTTTCAATTGCGCGTACTGATCCAGCAGGGATTGCGCGGCTTGTTCGGCCTTATCCGGTTGCGGACTCCAGGGGGCCAGTTGACGTAACGCATTGGCAATTTGTTCAATGCTTGTCGCATCGACCCACATCACTTTTATTCCCAGCGAAGCCAGCTGGTCAACCTGCCGCTCGGCATTACCTCCACGCCAGGCAATCACCAGATCGGGTTTCAGCGCGACAATGCGTTCCAGATTCATCCCCTGCCAGGTGGAAACCTGCTCAATCTTTTGCGCTTGTGGAGGATAGTCGGAATAGCTGCTGACCCCAACCGGCGTGATCCCGGCGGCAAAGGCAAGTTCAGTGTTGGCGGGAGAAAGCGTGATGACGCGCGGCGCGGCGTTGAGCCACAGTGGCGCGAGAAAAGACAGGGCGACCAGCGCCCTGAACAGTGACTTAGCCATGTGCCAGTTTCTGCACCAGTGACTCAACCATCAGGCTGGACTGTTTAGCGGCAACAGCCAGGAACTCATCGAAGCTAAGATGAGACTGTTGATCGGCCACGTCGGAGATGGCGCGTACTACGACAAACGGGACGTTGAAATTGTGGCAGACATGGGCGATTGCCGTCGCTTCCATCTCTACAGCAATGGCCTGTGGGAAGTTGTGGCGGATTTTCGCCAGACCAACAGAACCGTTGATGAAAGCGTCGCCGCTAACAATCAGGCCACGTACAGCGTTAAGATTCAGTTCGGCAATGCAGGCCTCAGCGGCAGCGATCAGTTTATCGTCAGCTTTAAAGCCTGCCGGACAGCCTGGTAACTGACCGTATTCATAACCAAATGCCGTGACATCCGCGTCGTGATAACGTGCTTCGTCCGAGACAACGATATCGCCCACTTTCAACGTTGGTGCCAGGCCACCGGCAGAACCGGTGTTAATAATCACATCTGGCTTGCAGTGTTCCAACAGCAGAGTGGCACCCAGCGCCGCAGCGACTTTACCGATGCCCGATTTCAGAAGCGCAACCTCGGTTCCATTCAGTTGGCCGGTATAGATTTCGCAACCGCCGAGACTGATAGTTTGACGGTTTTCGATTTTGTCACGCAGCAGCGTAACTTCTTCTTCCATTGCACCAATGATGCCGATTTTCATAGATTTACTCGCGATAAGCCCGATTTGAAGGCATAGTTTACCATGCGCTTACGGGGAAGCGTATTTCTCACGCGGGAGAGGACATGGCACAGATTGATTTCCGAAAAAAAATAAACTGGCATCGTCGTTACCGTTCACCGCAGGGCGTTAAAACCGAACATGAGATCCTGCGGATCTTCGAGAGCGATCGCGGGCGTATCATCAACTCTCCGGCAATTCGTCGTCTGCAACAAAAGACCCAGGTTTTTCCACTGGAGCGCAATGCCGCCGTGCGCACGCGTCTTACCCACTCGATGGAAGTCCAGCAGGTGGGGCGCTACATCGCCAAAGAAATTTTAAGCCGTCTGAAAGAGCTTAAATTGCTGGAAGCATACGGCCTGGATGAACTGACCGGCCCCTTTGAAAGCATTGTTGAGATGTCATGCCTGATGCACGATATCGGCAATCCGCCGTTTGGTCATTTTGGCGAAGCAGCGATAAATGACTGGTTTCGCCAACGTTTGCACCCGGAAGATGCCGAAAGCCAGCCTCTGACTGACGATCGCTGCAGCGTGGCGGCACTACGTTTACGGGACGGGGAAGAACCGCTTAACGAGCTGCGGCGCAAGATTCGTCAGGACTTATGTCATTTTGAGGGGAATGCACAAGGCATTCGTCTGGTGCATACATTGATGCGGATGAATCTCACCTGGGCACAGGTTGGCGGTATTTTAAAATATACCCGTCCGGCGTGGTGGCGTGGCGAAACGCCTGAGACACATCACTATTTAATGAAAAAGCCGGGTTATTATCTTTCTGAAGAAGCCTATATTGCGCGGTTGCGTAAAGAACTTAATTTGGCGCTTTACAGTCGTTTTCCATTAACGTGGATTATGGAAGCTGCCGACGACATCTCCTATTGTGTGGCAGACCTTGAAGATGCGGTAGAGAAAAGAATATTCAGCGTCGAGGAGCTTTACCAGCACCTTTATGCCGCCTGGGGAAACCACGAAAAAGGTTCACTGTTTGCTCAGGTTGTCGAAAATGCCTGGGAAAAGTCGCGCTCAAATACATTAAGCCGCAGTACGGAAGACCAGTTCTTTATGTATTTGCGGGTCAATACATTAAATAAACTGGTGCCCTACGCAGCCTCGCGCTTTATCGATAATCTGCCGCAGATTTTCAGCGGGGAATTCAATCACGCGCTGCTGGAAGATGACAGCAGTTTCAGTCAACTCCTTGAGCTCTATAAACATGTGGCGATGCGGCATGTGTTCAGCCATCCGGATGTCGAGCAGCTCGAACTGCAGGGCTACCGGGTAATCAGTGGGTTACTGGAAATTTATTCTCCGTTGCTTCAGCTGTCGGTCGACGAATTCAGTGAGCTGGTGGAAAAAGAACGCGTGCGACGAATTCCTATCGAATCCCGGCTTTATCAAAAACTTTCAACCCGTCATCGGCTGGCCTATGTCGAAGCGATAAGTAAGCTGGATCGTCACGCTACGCAGTGGCCGATAATGGAATATTATTATCGCTGCCGTCTTATCCAGGACTATATCAGCGGCATGACGGATTTGTATGCCTGGGATGAATACCGCAAGCTAATGGCCGTGGAATAAACGCTGAGTTTTGTAAAGACGGCCAATAAATTTTTACCTTTTCCATAAACTTATCGCCGGAACTAAGCGGTATAAAACGAATCTGAGTTACACAGCAATTTTGCGTTACCTGTAAATCGAGATTGAGAAACATGAAAAAAACCACATTAGCAATGAGTGCACTGGCTCTGAGTTTAGGTTTGGCGTTATCTCCGCTCTCTGCAACGGCGGCTGAGACTTCTTCAGCAACGACAGCCCAGCAGATGCCAAGCCTTGCACCGATGCTCGAAAAGGTGATGCCTTCAGTGGTCAGCATTAACGTAGAAGGTAGCACAACCGTTAATACGCCGCGTATGCCGCGTAATTTCCAGCAGTTCTTCGGTGATGATTCTCCGTTCTGCCAGGAAGGTTCTCCGTTCCAGAGCTCTCCGTTCTGCCAGGGTGGCCAGGGCGGTAATGGTGGCGGCCAGCAACAGAAATTCATGGCGCTGGGTTCCGGCGTCATCATTGATGCCGATAAAGGCTATGTCGTCACCAACAACCACGTTGTTGATAACGCGACGGTCATTAAAGTTCAACTGAGCGATGGCCGTAAGTTCGACGCGAAGATGGTTGGCAAAGATCCGCGCTCTGATATCGCGCTGATCCAAATCCAGAACCCGAAAAACCTGACCGCAATTAAGATGGCGGATTCTGATGCACTGCGCGTGGGTGATTACACCGTAGCGATTGGTAACCCGTTTGGTCTGGGCGAGACGGTAACTTCCGGGATTGTCTCTGCGCTGGGGCGTAGCGGCCTGAATGCCGAAAACTACGAAAACTTCATCCAGACCGATGCAGCGATCAACCGTGGTAACTCCGGTGGTGCGCTGGTTAACCTGAACGGCGAACTGATCGGTATCAACACCGCGATCCTCGCACCGGACGGCGGCAACATCGGTATCGGTTTTGCTATCCCGAGTAACATGGTGAAAAACCTGACCTCGCAGATGGTGGAATACGGCCAGGTGAAACGCGGTGAGCTGGGTATTATGGGGACTGAGCTGAATTCCGAACTGGCGAAAGCGATGAAAGTTGACGCCCAGCGCGGTGCTTTCGTAAGCCAGGTTCTGCCTAATTCCTCCGCTGCAAAAGCGGGCATTAAAGCGGGTGATGTGATCACCTCACTGAACGGTAAGCCAATCAGCAGCTTTGCCGCACTGCGTGCTCAGGTGGGGACTATGCCGGTGGGCAGCAAACTGACCCTGGGCTTGCTGCGCGACGGTAAGCAGGTCAACGTGAATCTGGAACTGCAGCAGAGCAGCCAGAATCAGGTTGATTCCAGCTCCATCTTCAACGGCATTGAAGGTGCTGAGATGAGCAACAAAGGCAAAGATCAGGGCGTGGTAGTGAACAACGTGAAAACGGGCACTCCGGCTGCGCAGATCGGCCTGAAGAAAGGTGATGTGATTATTGGCGCGAACCAGCAGGCAGTGAAAAACATCGCTGAACTGCGTAAAGTTCTCGACAGCAAACCGTCTGTGCTGGCACTGAACATTCAGCGCGGCGACAGCACCATCTACCTGTTAATGCAGTAATCTCCCTCAACCCCTTCCTGAAAACGGGAAGGGGTTCTCCTTACAATCTGTGAACTTCACCACAACTCCATACATCTTCATCATCCTTTAGGCATTTGCACAATGCCGTACGTTACGTACTTCCTTATGCTAAGCCGTGCATAACGGAGGACTTATGGCTGGCTGGCATCTTGATACCAAAATGGCGCAGGATATCGTGGCACGTACCATGCGCATCATCGATACCAATATCAACGTAATGGATGCCCGTGGGCGAATTATCGGCAGCGGCGATCGTGAGCGTATTGGTGAATTGCACGAAGGTGCATTGCTGGTACTTTCACAGGGACGAGTCGTCGATATCGATGACGCGGTAGCACGTCATCTGCACGGTGTGCGGCAGGGGATTAATCTACCGTTACGGCTGGAAGGTGAAATTGTCGGCGTAATTGGCCTGACAGGTGAACCAGAGAATCTGCGTAAATATGGCGAACTGGTCTGCATGACGGCTGAAATGATGCTGGAACAGTCGCGGTTGATGCACTTGTTGGCGCAGGATAGCCGTTTGCGGGAAGAACTGGTGATGAACCTGATTCAGGCAGAGGAGAATACTCCCGCACTTACTGAATGGGCGCAACGGCTGGGGATCGATCTCAATCAACCGCGAGTGGTGGCTATTGTTGAGGTCGACAGCGGTCAGCTTGGTGTGGACAGCGCAATGGCGGAGTTACAACAACTGCAAAACGCGCTGACTACGCCCGAGCGTAATAATCTGGTGGCAATTGTCTCGCTGACCGAAATGGTGGTGTTGAAACCGGCGTTGAACTCTTTTGGGCGCTGGGATGCAGAAGATCATCGTAAGCGAGTTGAACAACTGATTACCCGCATGAAAGAGTACGGCCAGCTGCGTTTTCGCGTTTCACTGGGCAACTATTTTACCGGTCCTGGCAGTATTGCCCGATCCTATCGTACGGCGAAAACGACGATGGTGGTGGGTAAACAGCGGATGCCAGAAAGTCGCTGCTATTTTTATCAGGATCTGATGTTACCTGTGTTACTCGACAGTTTGCGTGGCGACTGGCAGGCCAACGAACTGGCGCGACCGCTGGCGCGGCTGAAAGCGATGGACAATAACGGCTTGCTGCGACGAACGCTGGCGGCGTGGTTTCGTCACAATGTGCAACCGCTGGCAACGTCAAAGGCGTTGTTTATTCATCGTAATACCCTGGAGTATCGGCTTAATCGTATATCGGAACTGACCGGGCTTGATTTGGGCAATTTTGATGACAGGTTGCTGCTGTATGTGGCGTTACAACTGGATGAAGAGCGGTAGGTTATGCGTTAAGGTTGAGGCGGCGCTGGCTCATTCCCCTCAGCCCGAAGGGGAGAGGGGAATGCCCGAGTTAACCGTCAATTCGGGATTATTTACGCGTTAGTTTTTCCAGATCGGCTTCAATCTCGCTGATCTTATTGGTTACGACTGACTCCAGGTGACGTAAGTCGTCGAGGATCTTACGCTTAAGATCAACTTCGCTGCGGTCACGCTGGCAGATTTGATCAAGCTCATCAATGATATACCGTAGATTCGGGCTGATTTCCTGGACTTCTTTATAACCCTGACCCACACCATCAGCGACGACCGTTTTACGCTGACGCGGATATTTAAACTTAACGCTCTTGGCGAAAAACTCGCCTTTGTCTTTCTGGAAATAGATTTTCAGAATATCGTTGTTGGCTTCCTGCCGGAGGCTGTAACGATCAATTTCTTCAGGATTGGTAATACCCAGACTTTTCAGATTGTCGTACATAGCGTTACCTCAAAATGAGTCAGTAAATTGTGCTTATTTTAGCATTTGGCCTGGCCCGCCCGGCTCGACTGTGATCGCAGAAAGCCTTTTTCTTCCAGACTTCTATCATGGCGTAAAAATCAAAAAATTACCTGCTTTATTGTGGTGATAAAATTCACGTTCTACACCAGTTCCAGCATCGTTACTTCCGGGCGGCAGTTCAGACGCAAACCATACAAACTGCCCACGCCACGGGTTGTGTAGATGTGTCGTTCGCCAAAGGCATTTAATCCGGCGACGTAACGTTTATCTTCGACAGGGGCAAAAGGTTCACCAACCAACGGTACGCGCAGTTGCCCGCCGTGAGTATGGCCGCACAGCATCAGATCCCAGGGTTCATCACGCATGACTTCTTTGCTGTCGGGATTATGTGCCAGCATCAGTCTTGGCAGATTTGCTTCGCTGGCGGGAGGTGGTTTGCATTGTCCGGCCCATAAGTCACCGGTGCCTACCAGTTCGAATTGCCTGTTCGGCGTGGCGATCACCGTAGCCTGGTTAAACAACACCGTGATGCCCACTGATTTCAACGTCTCGCCAATTAAGTGATTTTTTTCTGTACCAACAGGGCGATCGTGGTTGCCGAAGCAGGCAAACGTCGGCGCACATTCGGCAAGGGGAGAGAGTACGTTACTAAACGCCGAAAAATTCAGCGGCATATCAAATAATACGTAGTCGCCGCCCAGCAATATCAAATCGGGCTTTTGTTCTATGCCAAGAGCAATCGCGTCAGAAATTAGGCTTAAAGGAACAAAACGAGAGTAATGGAGATCTGCCAGAAAAAGAATTTTGAAGGGTGCGGCTTTGTCTTTAAAAAAGGCGATGCGCTGATGGGTTAATTCGAGCCAACCTGGTTCCCAATAACGCATATAGCCGAAGCCTGATCCGGCAGTTAACGTTGCGGCGGCAGCCAGTAACAAACATCTGCGTGAAATCATCGCTCATCCCTGCAAAAAAATCGGGCAGCGTCGTGCTGCCCGTGTGCATACTTTTAGTCGATGGTACGCAGCAGTTCGTTAATGCCGACCTTGCCGCGAGTTTTCGCATCCACTTTCTTCACGATAACGGCGCAGTACAGGCTGTACTTGCCATCTTT
>OGHM01001095.1_pt1 | contig 11223 bp, 6 predicted proteins | sample 1571531 | NCBI WGS metagenome assembly OGHM01 (sample SAMEA2582031, study PRJEB24529) | metagenome | biome: Human gut stool | place: China | collected 2011 | reverse complement strand
CATTTTATTTACCGACAAAGCTGCTTAGGATTGGCTAATTTTTAACGAACTATTGTTTGCTTAGAGGTTAGATTAAAACCAATAGATTTTTCTTGATAGAATTGTCAATTATTGATTGACAAAAATCTAGGGATCTTATTCAGACGAAAGAATAAATCAATGAAATTTTGACTTATAGGTTCCAATATCGTATTTTAAAGATAACGCAGACCAGTTCCCTAATCATAGCCCCATCTCCCCCATCAAAAAAGTCCCAACCTGAAAAAGGCTGGGACTTTTAAAACTATCAATTCAGAGGCAAATTACTTAATAATCTTTTTGCCACTTTTGATGTAAACACCATGTTTAGCAGTGCGCTTAACTTTGCGACCTGAGAGGTCGTAGATACTTGTGTCGCTCTTTTTGGCGGGGCTAATAACGGGGGCACTGATGCTACTTACCAAGTCTTCGGCTGCAACATCGGCAATGGTAAATACATAGCTATCCTTCAACTCAGTGTCGGCATAGTTAATATTATTGTCAGTGGTAACACCCCATGTGCGCGGATTAGCTTCAGGAGTAACACTCTGAATGGCCCAATGACCACCAACCTCGTTCAGGATAACAGAGTTCCATTCTGAGAAATAGGCGTTCTTGTTGATGCGCCCCTCTTCATCAAGGAACTTGCTGTCGTTAAAAGAAATCTTCCAACGACCCGAGTTGTCATCGATGGTGATGGTCCATTGCTGATATTGACGCTTCGATTCAGTTTGCGCCTTAGCTTGGAAGGTAGGACGGCTCCATGCTGTGAGAGCAGCCGTAGTAGTGAGATATTCCCCCTTGGCATTCTTAACGTAATAGCGCTTACCACTCACAATGGTAGGATGCTCCGTGTTGTTACCCTTAACAGGAACAATCTCAAAGATAGCATCGTTAATGTGGAGAATAGGAGTCTTATCCTTAGCAATGCTCAAAGGCTTGTTGTTCGAGATGATGCGATTGTCGTTAGCACCCATGAAATAGTTCTTAGCCTTTGAGGGAGTTTGGATAGCATACATGCCGTTAACACGGAAGATGTTGTAGCTATTCCATTCGCCATCATAAGCGTTGGTAACCTTGTTAGCCCAGAACTGACCATTCTCGTTCAGATAGCGACCATCTTGTGCATTGGTAATTTTGTAACGACCCGTTTGAGCATCAATGCTGATGTTCCACTCACACTTTTGTGGTTGTGCATCGTCCACCTCGTCAGCCCAAATGGGGAAGTCGCCCGTGCGGTCGGCAGAGGCATCCTTGTTGTAGAGATACTTGCCGTTGTACTTGATGTAGTAAGTGCCCGATTCAAGCACCTGCATGGGGAAGTTTTCCCAACCCTCGGTGTAGCGCTCTTTGTAGGCAATGATCAACTCGTTAACTTGCTGCTTCAAGTAAGGCTCAATTTTTTGACTTGCCACAACGGGCTTAGCCATCTTAATGGTTCCCGCAAAGTCGCGCGAAGTAAGTGCGTCTTCCTTTAGCAAAATAGCCTGTATGTCGCGATAGTCTTGAAGGAAGGTAGCCGTGTCGCCACTTTCAATGCAGCCCCACATTTCCACAATCTTCTGTCCACGTTGTCCCATATACTTCATCTTTTGCAACCACGGTGTGATTTCGGTGATGAGAGCGGGGTTATAAGTGTCGGCAAGCAGTGCATCGGCTGAAGTAACCATTAAGTCGAACTGAGCCTTCTTTTCAGCCAAAGTGCCATCGGCATTAAAGTTGGGGCTTTCGCCTTCGCGACGCATACCATGAACAGTCCACCCCAAGTCAACATTGTGTTCGCAGAACACGTGGTATGCCTCAGCATTGTTGGGCATTAAATACTTAATGGCGCGTTCCCAGTTTGCCTCGGGATTATAGTCCTTCATGTTCCATGCATAGTCAGCCACACCATAGAGTGCAACTTTCGAAGCCTCGGCATATTCCATGGGGTTGCTTGTGAAGGCTGTCATTTTACCACCAAAGGCATTGTCGCCTTGGTCGTTGCCATAGAACTTACCCATAAGCATGTGACCAATGCAATAGTCGTTGACAGGGTAGTTGAGCCAAATGAAAGGAGCCATACCGTTGGTAGCCGTTTTAAAGAAGTCCAAGTCGCCTTGGTTAATCATGTCGGCTACGCCAGCACCTGTCCACATCACCTCAATGCCTTTGTGCAGTCCGTTACCCAAACCGCGCAAGTAAGCATCGTTTTGGTTCCAGTTGGCATAAGCTGCATTATACTTAGTGGGGCACATTGAGAGACGGTCAAGGTCGTCGTGCTTCTCAATAAAGTTTTTCCAAACGTAGTTGCACTCAGCCACTTGTAAGTCAGCATCAGCACCGCCAAAGTCATCGAAGAAGATAGAGAAGTTGCGCACGCCTAATGAGTAAACGTGTTCCAACTTTTTAACAACAGCTTTGAAGTCTGCCTCACTGTTCGAGATTGATCCACCAGTGTGGATAGACCACACAAACGACACGTGGTTCTTTTTGGCAGCTTCAGCCAAACCGCGTATAATGGCAGCTTTATCCTCGGGATAATTTTCGCGCCACTTAGTGCGGTGGTAAGGGTCGTCTTTAGGGCCATAAACATAGATGTTCATCTTGTTTTTGCCATAGAAGTCGAATTGGCTTTTGCGGTCAGCATCACTCCAAGGGTTACCATAGAAACCTTCAATCACACCACGCTGTGCACAAGCAGGGTAGTCTTTAATTTCAACAGCCATAACCTCGGGCTGTGCCAAAATTTGCAAGAGGGTTTGCACACCATAGTAGGTACCCGCATCGTCGGTACCTGCCACAACAATGCCATCGGCAGTCACCTTCAGGTAATAGCCTTCGGCAGTTTGGGGAATGTTAGCTTCGACAGCGCTCACAGCTGCTTCGCCTTTCTTACCTAAGGTAATGTGAATGCCTCCCTCATTGGCAAGGGTGAGGTTCTCTTGCAGCAAAGCCACGGCATAAGCATCGGTCGTTTCGGACTTTGTAAGGGTGTACTTAGCCTCGGCAGATGTGAATGCCTTTTCGCCCCAGGTTACTGATTGGGGGACAGGTGACACCTGCACTTGTTGTGCCCACGAGGTTATTTGCACAGCCAATGCGCAAATCAACATCAGACACACTTTTTTAAAAGGAATCATAGTCTTTAGGGTTATTGTTAATGAAATTGTTTTGTTTTCGGGTGTAAAGGTACGACTTTTTTGCTGTGGTATCACAAAAGAGGGGGATGAACATTGTTGAAATGTTTCTTTCAAAAGAATTTCACGTACCACACACGGCATATTCCCCCTTATTCCATAAATGCTATAATCAATCGTCCCAATGTTTTTTTGTTGCCCCAGGGTGTTGCCCTGAGCTATGCGCTGTTGCCCTTTCAAAACGAAAAAAATTCTTTTTCGTTTTGTATTGCGTTCGGTTTGCACTAACTTTTCTAACGGCAAGTTAGGCGGCGGCTCGGTAGAGAAAATGAAAGTTTTTTGACTTTCATTTTGCTCTTCTCTCGCCTTGCACGAACTTTTCTAACGGCAAGTTAGGCGGCACCTCAGCAATACAAAACGAAAAAATTCTTTTTTCGTTTTGTATTGCGTTCGGTTTGCACTAACTTTGCAACGAATTGCACCATACCTTATTATAAATATATGGTACAACTACTACACTACGATTGTAAATAATTACACCCTATACACTATATGAAAAGAGTGAATCCATTTAAAGGACTGGGCATTGCACTTGTCACTCCTTTTAAAGAAGACGGAAACGTTGACTTTGACCAACTTGCCGCTTTGGTTGAAAATCAAATCGAAGGTGGCATCGACTTTTTGTGCGTTTTGGGCACTACCGCCGAAACTCCCTGCTTAACAGCTGAAGAGAAACGCGCCATTATGGACTGCGTCATCAAAGTTAACAATAAACGTGTTCCATTGCTCTTAGGCGCTGGCAGCAACTGCACCGCTCGCGTCGTTGAAGATTTACAACATACCAACCTTGACGGTTTTGAGGGTGTACTTATCGTTGCCCCATTTTATAACAAGCCTTCACAAGAGGGCCTGTACCAACATTTCACCACCGTAGCGAATAACAGCCCACTCCCCGTTGTGCTCTACAACGTTCCAGGACGTACAGGCGTTAACATCGAAGCTGAAACGACATTACGCATTGCGCACGATTGCGACAATGTAGTGGCTATCAAAGAGGCTTCTGGTAAGATTGGACAGATAGAGGACATCATTGAACAGGCTCCCGAAGGATTTGAAGTACTGAGCGGTGACGATTCTATCACGTTTGAGTTGCTCACCATTGGTGCACAAGGTGTAATATCGGTTATTGGCAATGCTTATCCTAAAGAATTTGGCAGCATGGTGCACAATGCCTTAACTGGTGACTATAACAATGCTTTAAAGATGCACCGCGAACTAAGCACTGCTTACAAGTTGCTTTCTGCTGACGGCAATCCCGCAGGTATCAAGTCGCTATTGGGCATACAAGGAAAGACTCTCAACAAACTGCGCTTACCGCTCGTCCCTGCACGCGAAGAGACATATAAGGCTATTGAGAAGTTTGTAAAGAATTTTGAAGCTTAACAAGCTTATTTGCACAAGTATAACGTGTTAAAACCTTCATAACGCAATTAAAAGACGCTTTTATCTTTCATTGCGCTTCAGCGAAAGGTTTTAACACGTTATTTTTTATCACTACAACTCCGAAAAATATTAACCTTTTCGTTTGCCTTATTCTAAGCATTCCCTATCTTTGTAGCATAAAGGTTATCCTTTTTAAAATCCGCTCCATGCAAACAAATAACGTGGAGATTTATACCCAACCTCAAACTTACCTCTATGCCAAAACCAACCATATCCAATAAAAGTATCAATGCCGACTTAAGATACCTTAAGTTGTTGGCACGCGATTTTCCCACCATACCACAAGTAACCACCGAGATTATCAATCTTGAGGCCATACTTCACCTACCCAAACCTACCGAACATTTCTTGGCCGACCTTCATGGCGAAAACGAAGCTTTTCAGCACGTATTGAGAAATGCCTCGGGTAACATCAAGCGTAAGGTGAAAGAGTTATTTGGTAACACATTGCGCGAGAAGGAGATCCGCGACCTTTGCACGCTTATTTACTATCCCAAGCAAAAGTTGGAACTAGTAAAGCAAAACGATACTGACTTGGCGGACTATTACCAAACTACGCTCAATCAATTGATTGCTGTTTGCCGCAACGTTTCTTCTAAGTACACACGTTCTAAGGTGCGCAAAAGCCTGCCACCTGAATTTGCATATATCATCGAAGAACTCCTCCACGAAAGCAGTGATGACCGAAACAAGCAAGCCTATGTAGGCGTTATCATTCAAACGATTATCGGTACAGGACGTGCAGCAGGTTTCGTTAAGGCAATGTGTGAACTTATCCAACGCCTTGCCATTGACCAACTACACATCTTGGGCGACATCTTCGACCGTGGCCCTGGTGCACACCTTATTATGGACACGCTCACTCGCTACCACCATTGGGACATTCAGTGGGGTAACCACGACATATTATGGATGGGAGCTGCAGCGGGCAACAAAACGTGCATCGCCAGTGTGCTACGCCTTTCTTTTAGATATGCCAACACGCAAACGCTCGAAGAAGGATATGGCATCAACATGGTGCCCATGGCTACTTTTGCTATGGAAACCTATGCCAACGACCCTTGCACCATTTTTTATCCCAAGATAGAAGACCCTTCACGCCGACCCAATGAGAAGGAATGCAAACTTATCGCACAAATGCACAAAGCGATTGCTGTTATTCAGTTTAAGTTGGAAGGACAACTGTATAAGCAACACCCTGAGTGGAACATGAGCGATCGTTGCCTACTTGAAACGATTGACTTTGATAAGAATACTTGCGTCGTTGACGGACAAACTTACCCACTGACCGACTGCAACTTCCCAACGATTAATCCTTCAAGCCCCTATCAACTTACAGACGAAGAGCAAGACCTCATCGACCGTCTACAACACTCGTTCCTCATTTCAGACAGACTGCAAGCTCACGTTCAGCAACTCTTACTGCATGGCAGCATGTATGGCGTTTATAACTCTAACCTACTCTTCCATGCCTCAGTGCCCATGAACGAAGACGGCACTTTAAAAGAGGTGTGCGTTGAAGGACAAAACGTTGCAGGACGTGAACTCATGGAACGCGTTGAGCAATTGGTACGAACGGCATACGACGATGATGGCGATAGCATTGAGCGTCAACGGGCTTGCGACTACTTCTGGTATCTTTGGTGCGGATGCGATTCTCCCTTGTTTGACAAGTCTAAGATGTCGACCTTCGAACGTTACTTCATTGACGACAAGTCTACTCATAAAGAAGCAAAAGGTTGGTACTATAGCTTACGCGCTGATGCCAACATTTGTGACCACATCATGGATGCTTTTGGAGTGAGTGGGAAACATCGCCACATTATCAATGGCCACGTACCCGTACGAGCCTCCAATGGTGAGAATCCCATCAAAGCCGATGGTAAACTTATGGTAATTGACGGAGGGTTTGCGAAAGCTTATCACAACACGACGGGCATAGCAGGTTACACCTTAGTTTACCACTCACGCGGTTTCCAATTAGTACAACACGCGCCCTTCACCTCAACCGAAGAGGCCATACTTAATGGCACCGACATTAAGTCAACCACTCAAATTGTCGAAATGATGGGACACCGCGCCATGGTCAACGACACTGACAAGGGAGCAGAGTTGCGCGAACAAATTGCCGACCTCGAAAAGCTCCTCGTTGCCTACCGACGCGGATTCATTAAAGAATTATAACCTCTTTTCCAATGTACAAATGTGAGAATGTACAAATGGGCGCCTTCGTTTGCACCATTCAACAAATGCAGCAAAAGAAAGTAACAAATCGCACATTTACACATTAACCAAACATTTGCACATTAACAATGCATTAGCATATTTCCCCTCATGAAATCATTAAAAGAACTATATCGCATTGGCATAGGCCCTTCTTCCTCACATACCATTGGACCACGCATTGCCGCTGAAACATATTTACGAAACCACCCCGACGCACAAGGCTTTAAAGTAACACTTTATGGTAGTTTAGCCGCCACGGGAAAAGGACACTTGACCGATTACGCCATACTGCAAGTGTTGGGTGAAAATCGAACCGAACTCATCTGGTGTCCCGAAATAGTACTCCCCTTCCACCCCAACGGCATGAAATTTGAAGTAAGGAAGAACAACAACGACTTTCAAGACGAATGGATTGTATACAGCGTAGGCGGTGGAGCATTAGTTGAAGACGGCAAGCAACAAACCGAGACACCTGAAGTGTACGACCTCGACCACCTTTCTGACATCCAACAATGGTGTCAAGAGCGCGGTGTATCTTATTGGGAATACGTACAACACTGCGAAGGCTCTGAAATATGGGATTACCTTGAAAAAGTATGGCACACCATGTGCGAAGCCGTAGAACGTGGCATCGAACACGAAGGTGTACTTCCTGGCGTACTCAAACTACGTCGCAAAGCCCCCGACTATTACATTCGCGCCATGGGCTATCCCTCTAATCTACAGTCACGCGCCTTCGTCTTTGCCTATGCCCTTGCCGTGAGCGAGGAGAATGCTTCGGGCGGCACGATTGTCACCGCCCCCACTTGTGGCGCAAGCGGTGTCGTCCCAGCAGTACTTTACCACTTACACAAGACACGCAATTTTAAAGAGAAACGCATACTCCATGCACTTGCCACAGCGGGCTTAGTGGGCAACATTGCCAAGAGTCGCGCCTCTATTTCAGGAGCCGAAGCTGGTTGCCAAGCCGAAGTGGGCGTAGCCTGCGCAATGGCTGCCGCAGCTGCCAACTACCTATTTGGAGGCTCTCTCGCTACTATTGAATATGCAGCCGAAATGGGATTGGAACACCACCTTGGCATGACGTGCGACCCCGTGTGCGGATTAGTACAAATTCCCTGCATTGAACGCAACGCTCACGCAGCAGCACGCGCCTTAGACGCCAATATCTATGCCAATCTATCAGATGGTACTCATCGCATCGTCTACGACAAAACGGTTGAAGTAATGAAACAAACTGGCCACGACCTCCCCTCGCTCTATCGCGAAACCTCCGAAGGCGGTTTGGCTAAGGAATACCACAAGAAATAAAAGTACATATATATAATATGTATAAAAGGAGTAAGGCTACAATTATGCTTGCAGCCCTACTCCTTTCTTTATTCTCTCCCTATGCTTTCCAACATATTTTCAATTAATATTAACACAGAAACGCCATTTTTTGAAAGTCTACATGTAAAAATTCACGCTTAATCTTGCACTTTCAAAAGGAAAAGTATATATTTGCGTTGTGTTAGTACAGAACACATCAATAACACAACCTTTTATAAATACTTACTGACAACCATTTTTAGACAATTCAATTCAATAAACCCCATGAATAATATCAAAAGAGTTTACACGTTCGGCAACGGAAAGGCTGAAGGACGTGCTGACATGCGTAACGAATTAGGTGGCAAAGGTGCCAACCTCGCAGAGATGAACCTTATCGGAGTGCCCGTTCCTCCTGGATTCACTATTACAACTGACGTTTGCAACGAATACTACAAGATTGGAAAAGAACAAGTTGTAGCACTTTTGAAAGACGATGTAGAGAAGAGCCTACATCAGACAGAAGAACTGATGAATAGCAAATTTGGTGATGTTGAAAATCCTCTTTTGCTTTCAGTACGCTCAGGTGCACGCGCTTCTATGCCTGGTATGATGGATACTATCCTCAACCTCGGTTTGAACGATGAAGTTGTTGAAGGTCTTTCTCGCAAGACTGGTAATGCACGCTTTGCTTACGATGCATACCGCCGCTTTGTACAGATGTATGGCGACGTAGTATTGGGCATGAAGCCTGTCAATAAAGACGATGTCGACCCCTTTGAAGCTATCATCGAAGACGTTAAGAAAGCAAAAGGCGTAAAGCTTGACAACGAACTTGAAGTTGACGACTTAAAGGAACTCGTTGTTCGCTTCAAGAAAGCCATTGTTGAACAAACGGGTAAAGAATTCCCAACCAACCCCATGGAACAACTTTGGGGCGCTATCTGTGCCGTGTTCGACTCATGGATGAACGAACGCGCTATCCTTTATCGTAAGATGGAAGGCATTCCCGCTGAATGGGGTACCGCCGTTACCGTTATGGCAATGGTATTCGGCAACATGGGCAACACTTCTGCTACAGGTGTTTGCTTCAGCCGCGATGCCGCTACTGGTGAAGACCTCTTCAATGGTGAATGGTTGGTTAACGCACAGGGTGAAGACGTTGTTGCTGGCATTCGTACTCCCCAACAAATCACACTTGAAGGTTCTCGTCGTTGGGCTGAACTGCAAGGCATTAGCGAAGAACAACGCAAGGCTGAATTTCCTTCAATGGAAGAAGCCATGCCTGAAATCTATCACCAACTTGATGCCATTCAGACTAAGCTAGAAGAGCACTATCACGATATGCAAGACATGGAGTTCACCGTACAAGAGGGCAAACTCTGGTTCTTACAGACACGTAATGGTAAGCGTACAGGTGCAGCCATGGTTAAGATTGCCATGGACCTCTTACGCCAAGGCATGATTGACGAAAAGACAGCTATCGAGCGTTGCGAACCTCAGAAGTTGGACGAACTACTCCACCCCGTATTCTCTAAAGACGCACTTGCTAAGGCTACAGAACTTACACGTGGTTTGCCCGCAAGTCCGGGTGCAGCATGCGGTCAAATTGTATTCTTCGCTGACGATGCTGCCAAATGGCACGAAGACGGTCACAAGGTCGTAATGGTTCGTATCGAGACTTCACCTGAAGACCTCGCTGGTATGGCGGTAGCTGAAGGTATTCTTACAGCTCGTGGCGGTATGACCTCACACGCTGCCGTAGTAGCACGCGGTATGGGTAAGTGCTGCGTCAGCGGTGCTGGTGCTATCAACGTTGACTACAAGAACCGTACGGTTGAAATTGACGGCACTGTGCTTCACGAAGGTGACTACATCTCACTCAATGGTACCAACGGACGCGTTTACAAAGGCGAAATTAAGACACAAGCTGCCGAACTCTCTGGCGACTTCGCTGCCTTAATGGACCTCTGCGCTAAGTACACTCGCTTGCAAGTACGCACCAACGCCGATACTCCTCACGATGCTCAAGTCGCTCGTTCATTCGGTGCTGTAGGTATCGGTCTCTGCCGTACTGAGCACATGTTCTTCGATAACGAGAAGATTATCGCCATGCGCGAAATGATTTTGGCTGAAGACGTAGAAGGACGTAAGAAAGCACTTGCGAAACTCCTCCCCTACCAGAAGGAAGACTTCAAGGGTATCTTCCGCGCTATGGACGGCTATCCCGTAAACGTTCGTTTGCTCGATCCTCCTCTCCACGAATTTGTACCCCACGATTTGAAGGGACAAGAAGAGATGGCTAAGGCAATGGGTGTAACGGTTGAATACATCCGTGCACGCGTTGAAAGCCTTTGCGAACACAACCCAATGCTCGGTCACCGTGGCTGCCGTTTGGGCAACACTTATCCTGAGATTACGCAAATGCAAACACGCGCTATCCTCTCTGCAGCCATCGATTTGAAACGCGAAGGCCTTGATCCTCATCCCGAAATCATGGTACCTCTTACAGGTATTCTTTATGAGTTCGAGGCGCAAGAGAAGGTTATCCGCGACGAAGCAGCAGCCCTCTTCAAAGAAGAAGGTATCGAAATTCCGTTCAAGGTTGGTACCATGATTGAAATTCCTCGTGCTGCTCTTACAGCCGACAAGATTGCTTCACGCGCTGAATACTTCAGCTTCGGTACGAATGACTTGACGCAGATGACCTTCGGTTACTCACGTGATGACATCGCCAGCTTCCTCCCCGTTTACTTAGAGAAGAAGATCTTGAAAGTTGACCCCTTCCAAGTACTCGACCAAAACGGTGTAGGTCAGTTAGTTGAAATGGCCGTTAACAAGGGTCGCACCGTTCGTCCTGAACTCAAGTGCGGTATCTGTGGTGAACATGGTGGTGAACCCTCATCAGTTAAGTTCTGCCACAAAGTGGGCTTAAACTACGTTAGTTGCTCTCCGTTCCGTGTGCCCATCGCTCGCCTCGCTGCGGCTCAAGCCGCCGTCGAAGAATAAGACGAAAGTGCTGAAAATTAGTATTATAGAAGGCAAG
>OGHM01001091.1_pt1 | contig 11242 bp, 8 predicted proteins | sample 1571531 | NCBI WGS metagenome assembly OGHM01 (sample SAMEA2582031, study PRJEB24529) | metagenome | biome: Human gut stool | place: China | collected 2011 | reverse complement strand
TTCGTCTTGCATTAAACAGGCGGCAATTTGTTGTATATTCATTTTTCGTTCTCAAAAATATGTCGACAGCCTTTATTTGCACATTGCCACACTTGGTGTTCGGCATTTTCACTTTTTAATAGTGCGAGTGGAAAATGGCATTGTGGACAAGGTATGGCATAGGGTTTTGCAGGCAAGGAAAATTTGCAATGGGGAAAGTTATCGCAGCCATAAAAGATTTTCCCTTGTCGTCCGCGACGGGCAACCAAATGCCCTTTATGGCATTCCGGGCAGTCAATGGATTGTTCATCATCCTGTTGCTCATGCACCACAAAATCACAATCGGGATAATGACTGCAGCCAATAAACATCCCAAAAACACCTTGTTTGAGTTGGAGCGGGTTGCCACATTGTGGACAGGTTTCATCAAGCTCTTTCAACACCTTATGTGCCACCTTATGCAAGGGACGCAAATAATCACAGGCAGGATATGCGGTACAACCTAAAAACAGTCCTTTTTTACCCTGTTTCATTTGCAAAGGTGCGCCACATTGTGGGCAATATTCTTCGTGTTTTGTGTGTTGGAAAAGACTTTGAGTCATACGCTGTCCCTATGCTTGTAGCATTGTTTCCAATTCTTCCTGGGCCGCTAACCAATCCATTTCGACTTCTTCCAATGCTTTCTTCACCTCGACTTGCTGTGCCAAAAGTGCGGTCAATTTTTCTTTATTTTCCGCGCTGTATAGTTCGGAATCCGCCAATTGGTTTTCAATCTCCGCAAGTTTGGAGGCATGTTTATTCATTTTTTCCTCCAATTGAGAGATTTGTTTACGAAGAGGCGCGGTTTGTTGGCGCAGTTCGGCCTCGCGACGTTTTTGTTCCTTGCGGTTTTGCATGGAATTTTCGTTGTCGTCATTTTTCTCCGAGGATTTATTTTCTGGTGCGCTATTTTGTTCATTCAGCCACTTTTGATAATCCTCTAAATCGCCTTTGAATTCTTCCACTTTTTTATCGTGTACTAAATAGAATTCTTCCACAGTATTGCGTAGTAAGTGGCGATCATGGGAAACCACCACTAAAGAGCCCTCGTAATCCACCAATGCTTCAGTTAAGGCCTGACGCATATCCAAATCCAAATGGTTGGTTGGTTCGTCGAGCAGTAATAGGTTTGGACGTTGCCAAACAATCAGCGCAAGCACCAAACGAGCTTTTTCTCCACCGGAAAAGGCTTTCACCGCTTGATTAACTTTGTCACCATGGAATGCAAAACTCCCGAGGTAATCCCGTACCTGTTGCTCCGTTTGCTCTGGTGCGAGCTTCTGCATATGCCACAAGGCAGACTCATCTGCACGTAGCGTATCAAGCTGATGTTGAGCAAAATAGCCGAGTTGTACGCCTTTAGCTAATTGCACAGTACCGGAAAGCGCCGTGAGCTCTCCCGCTAATAATTTAATTAAGGTCGATTTCCCTGCACCATTTTTCCCAAGCAAACCGATGCGCGAACCCGGTACTAAATTCAGCTTAATTTTACTTAAAATTTCTACCGCACTTTTACCGTTACCATAACCTGCGCTCGCCTGTTCAATCATCACCAAGGGGTTTGGCAAGGATTGTGGTGGACGAAATTCAAAGGTAAAAGGATTATCCACATAAGCCGGTGCAATTAGCTCCATGCGCTCTAAGGCTTTCATGCGGCTTTGTGCTTGTTTAGCTTTGGTCGCTTTGGCTTTAAAACGGTCGATATATTTTTGTAAATGAGAGATCTTTTGTTGTTGCTGACGATACATGGCAGTTTGTTGTGCCAGTTTAGTTGCCCGTTGCACTTCAAAGGAAGAATAATCGCCAGTGTATTCGTTGAGTTTCTGATTTTCGATATGGAGAATTTTTGTCACAATCGGATCGAGAAAATCACGGTCGTGGGAAATTAATACCAAGGTGCCTTGATATTGCACTAACCAACGTTCTAACCAAATCACCGCATCCAAATCCAAATGGTTGGTCGGCTCATCTAGCAATAATAAATCCGATGGACAAAGCAATGCTTGTGCCAAATTCAAGCGCATTCGCCAACCTCCGGAGAAGGATTTCACTGGTTGAGCGATTTCTTCTTGGTTAAAACCTAAACCATGCAATAAGGAAGCCGCGCGAGATTGAATTGTCCAAGCATCCAAGGTTTCTAATTGCCCGTGAATACGTGCGATCGCATGGCCATCATTACGTTCATTGGCTTCGTTAAGTTCCTGCTGCAAACGGCAATATTCGCGATCCCCTTGAATTACATAATCAATGGCGGGGATATCCAATGCCGGCGTTTCTTGATTCACCCAAGAGACCCGCCAGTTGGATGGATAAGTAACCTCGCCGCCCTCTGGCGTTAATTCTTTTTTTAATAGGGCCAAAAGAGAAGACTTACCGCAACCATTCTTCCCCACCAAGCCGACTTTTTGTTTCGGATTGATGGTCGCCGTGGCATTCTCGAACAATTCGGTTTGCCCCCGTTTTAGGGAAATATTATTAAATACAATCATTTTTTCTAATACATCTGAATTTGTGCCTATTTTGCAATATTTTTCCTTTTCTCGGAACAGTCTATTCCAATTTTATCGATATTTCTGTCTGAAAAAACACGTATAATGACGCTCAACAAATCAATCATGAGGAAATAAAATGAAGCTCTCCATTCTTAATCTCGCCCCTGTTCGAGAAGGACAAACTTATTTGCAAGCCGTTGAGTCAATGGTGAATCTTGCAAAACACGCGGAGCGCATTGGCATTGAGCGCTATTGGATTGCTGAGCATCATAATATGAAAAATTTGGTAAGTTCAGCGACCGCACTTTTAATTCAGCATACGCTAGCCAATACGAAGACCTTGTGCGTGGGGTCAGGTGGCGTGATGTTACCGAATCATTCGCCTTATGTGGTGGCTGAGCAATATGGCACACTGGAGACGCTTTATCCAAACCGTGTTGAACTGGGTTTAGGGCGTGCACCAGGAACTGATATGCAAACGGCTGCAGCACTTCGTCGAGGACGAAACAGTCTGGATTTCCCTGCGGAAATTGCAGAACTTCGTGGTTATTTTAAAGACTGTAACCCTGTATCAGCTTATCCTTCCGCAGGCTTGAATATACCGTTTTATATTTTAGGATCGAGCACCGAAAGTGCCTATCTTGCGGCAGAACTTGGCTTGCCTTATGCCTTTGCTTCACACTTTGCGCCACGCATGATGGAAATGGCGGTGGAGATTTATCGCAAAAACTTCAAACCATCGATCTATCTTGCTGAGCCTTATGTCATCTTAGGCGTGAACGCGATTGTCGCTGAAACCGATAAAGAAGCAAGACAACTGGCAACGACACAAACACTATTTTTCTTAAACGTGGTCACTAACGCGCAACAAAATTTACAACCGCCTTTGGCATCAGAGGAAGATGTTTGGAAAGCTCAAATGCACGCCCAAAAGAAACCGCACTTTGGCCCAGTCGATTTCGAGGAAATTCCGATTTACAACCAAGAGCGTGCCGTGGTGGAACAAATGACCGCTTGTTCACTTATTGGTAGTCCTGAAAGTGTGGAATTTCAACTCAAGCAACTGCGTGAACGGGTGCATTTTGATGAAATTATGGCGGTGAGCTATATTTTTGATGAACAAAAACAAGTCCAATCTTACACGATGTTGAAAGCGATTGTGGATAAGCAATAGCGAGACAAAAAAATAAAAAGTGCGGTAAATTTCACCGCACTTTTTGTTTATAAAGTTGATTTTATTTCAGCCAACTCTTTCTTTACTTAAGAGAAAAAATATTAATAAGCCGTTTCTATCGGTAAACCAGCTTTTACCCAACCATCAAAGCCACCAATGACGCTAAACACATTTTCATAGCCTTGTTCAACGAGGAAAGTCGCCACATTTCGGCTGCTCACACCATGATAACAACTCACGATAATCGGGGAGTCGAAATCCACCTGTTCTTCAAATTGTAAAAAACTTTGGTTGGTTAAATGAAACGCCCCTTTCGCATGGGAATAGGTGAAACGTTGTGGATCTCGAATGTCTGCAAGCATGGCGCCATTTTGCACCATTTCCCAAGCTTGTTCTGGGCTAATTTCTTTAAACGACATGGTTTGTTCCCTTTGCGCGCTGTTTATACACGCCATCAAAAATAATCAGGCTCATCGCCAATACTAAACAAATGAATAACGGATAACTGTCCGCATCCATTTCCTCTCCAATTAAAAATGAAATAATCACCATCAAAATGGTTTCAACATAACCTAAAAGGCCAAGCAAATTCATTGGCAGCATATTGCTGGCGATCACGTAAGCAATCAATGCTGAACCACTAATGAGCCCTAGCAATACCAATAATCCCCAAATATTGGAATTCGATTCCTGCACGGTAGCAAAATCGGTTTGGAGTGCAAAGTAAACGCTAACTGGCAATAGTGCGATCATTTCTAAGCAAAAAGCACCAAGATCGGTATTTTTTAAGGCTTTTCTTAGAGAGAAATAAGTCGTGTAGCCAACACAAATGACAATCGCTTCCCAAGATAATTCACCTTTTAAGACGATATTAGAAATCACCCCCACTGCCGCAATTAACACAGCAATGAATTTCAATGTTGAAATTCGTTCTTTAAAAATGATCCGTCCCGCAGCCACCATCACAATTGGCAATAATAAATAACCGAAAGAAACACTTAAGGAGCTGCCATTATTGGGTGCCCACAAAAAGAGCCACATTTGATAACCCATTAATGCACCACAGGTGATATAGGAAAGGGCAAAGAGCGGTTGTTTTTTAATACGTTTTAGATGCTCTGCCAATGCCTGTTTTTGTTTAAACATGATGACGGAAAGGGCAACGAAAGGGAATGTAAACAGCATTCGATAGCCGAAAATATCCGTGCCACTGAGGGGTTTCAGCAGCGTGGAAAAATAATACATATAGCCAAATAAAAGCGAGGCTAAAAGTGAAATAAGTATGCCTCTTAACATAATAAATCCTTAGGTTAATTCTGCTTATTATTTTAGTCTAACATCTCCCAAAATGCACGAATTAGGGGGTTCGCTAAATTTCTTTTTTGCACACAAACGCCTAAATCAAACGCCTCGACTGGATTGTCTAAATTTAAACGAGACACGTCTTTTGACATAGGGTTATTATCAATCACCACATCAGGCAACATCGCCAATCCAAAACCGAGTGCCACCATTGGCACGATACCTTCGTGCCCAGCTACTGTGGCATAAATTTTAGGGTGTTTAATGTGTTTACTCCGTAGCCATTGTTCAATACGCTGCCGCGCCATTCCATCTAACGGCAAAATGAAAGGCATTTGCTGCCAATTGATGGGTTCTTCCTGTAATAATTGTGTCGCTAAACAAGCGACTCGAGGGGCAATTAATGAAAGGGAAATATCATCAATCTTATAAAATTCTAATCCCGTCGGTAGATTGTTGGGTTTTCCCGCCAAAGCGAGATCTACTTGTTCCGATTGAATAAATTGCACCGCAGAAGCTGGGTCACCGGTAGTCAATTGAATTTCAACCTTTGGATAACGAGAACGAAATTTGGCCAACACCTGTGGCAAGTGACTATATGAAGCTGTTACCGAGCAAAATAAGCGCAACTCTCCGCTTAATTCCGCTGAATTATCCCGTAGCTGACGCTTAAACAGTTGCCAGTTTTGCCATTCTGCTTTCGCAAATTGCAGAAATTTCTCGCCTTGTTCGGTTAAGCGTACTTGTCGATTATCACGAATAAATAAAGGTTGTTCTAATTCCTCTTCCATTCGTTGAATCTGGCGTGAAAGCGTAGAAGGCGACATATGATTTTGCGTAGCGGTTTTAGCAAAATTTTGTGTCTCCGCAAGATGAAGAAATATTTGGAGGTCTTGAAAGTTCATATATATCGTTAAAAGCAAATAACGCTGCAAAATTTGCAACACTAAGTGCCAATAATATCACTTTACGCAACAACTAAAAACCTTATAATCCACTTCACAATAAAAAACTATATTCAAACACAACCTCATACACATTAATCAACATCATAGAAAGGATGAAAAATGGCTAACTATTTCAACACATTAAATTTACGCGAAAAATTAGACCAATTAGGTCGTTGTCGTTTTATGGATCGCAGCGAATTTGCTGACGGCTGCAACTACTTAAAAGGTAAAAAAATCGTTATCGTAGGTTGTGGTGCGCAAGGTTTAAACCAAGGTTTAAATATGCGTGACTCTGGCTTAGATATTTCTTACGCATTACGCCCTGAAGCGATTGCGGAAAAACGTGCTTCATTCCAACGTGCAACTGAAAATGGTTTTAAAGTGGGCACTTACCAAGAGTTAATTCCAACTGCAGACTTAGTGATCAACTTAACGCCAGATAAACAACACTCTAAAGTGGTGGCTGATGTGATGCCATTAATGAAAAAGGATTCTGCATTTGGTTATTCACACGGTTTCAACATCGTTGAAGTGGGTGAGCAAATCCGTGAAGACATCACTGTAGTCATGACTGCACCAAAATGTCCAGGTACTGAAGTACGTGAAGAATACAAACGTGGTTTCGGTGTGCCAACATTAATCGCGGTTCACCCTGCAAATGATCCACGTGGTGAAGGTATGGCAATTGCAAAAGCATGGGCGGCAGCAACGGGTGGTGACCGTGCAGGCGTATTAGAATCTTCATTCGTCGCAGAAGTAAAATCTGACTTAATGGGTGAACAAACCATTCTTTGCGGTATGTTACAAGCAGGTTCTATCGTATGTTACGACAAATTAGTGGCAGACGGTAAGGATCCAGCATACGCAGGCAAATTGATCCAATACGGTTGGGAAACTATTACTGAAGCATTAAAACAAGGCGGTATCACATTAATGATGGATCGCTTATCAAACAGCGCAAAATTACGTGCATTTGAACTTGCCGAGCAAATCAAAGAAAGCCTTGGTTTCTTATATTACAAACACATGGATGACATCATCAGCGGTCACTTCTCAGCCACTATGATGGCAGACTGGGCGAACGGTGATAAAGACTTATTCGCATGGCGTGAGGCAACCGGCAAAACTGCCTTTGAAAATGCACCAAAAGCAGATGGCATCAAAATTTCTGAACAAGAATACTTTGATAATGGCGTGTTAATGGTCGCAATGGTGAAAGCAGGCGTAGAATTAGCCTTTGATGCAATGGTAGCAAGCGGCATCTATGAAGAATCAGCTTACTATGAATCACTTCACGAATTACCGTTAATCGCTAACACTATCGCGCGTAAACGCTTATACGAAATGAACGTGGTAATTTCTGATACTGCAGAATATGGTAACTACTTATTCTCTAACGTAGCGACCCCTATTCTTGCTAAAGAAATCATCCCAACCTTACAAAAAGGTGACTTAGGTGAAGCAACACCAGCAGTTGCTATCGACAACATCACTTTACGCGATGTAAACGATGCCATCCGTAACCATCCGGTTGAATTAATCGGTCAAGAGTTACGTGGCTACATGACAGATATGAAACGTATCGCTGTTGCAGGTTAATTATTAAATCGGTAAAATTCAAGCCAACTTATTCAATAAGTTGGCTTTTTTTTATAATCCAAAGGAATTAATATGAAAAACAATAAAATTTTTGACCGCACTTTTAAAGTGAGTCTGGTGGCTGTGGCGTTAGGATTAGTTAATTCGGCATGGGCAACAGATCTTACTTGCTCAAACCCTACAGGATGTCAGTATTCCTGGGGGGCATCACCTAACTTTTGGACTTTCAACAAAAACCAACAAACATCAATTAGTGATGCAATTAATGTAACTATTACTCGAGGAAACTACCAAAATATCGCTAAAACCGATGTTGGAACTAGCACACATGGAGGAAAACCACTAGCCTCTAGCGATTCACTATTTGGTATTTTTGACCTTACTGATCGAAATAATCGCATTACTCTTAAATCTGGTGTAAATGCCACACTTAAAGAAGACTACCCTTCAAGTTCACTTTTAGATATATCAGGGGCGGTTGCTACTTTAGAAAAAGGCTCAAAACTCATTGTTGAGAAAAATTACGCACAAATTCACAATATAACTGATGCTTATGGTGATTCAAGTGGCAACGCAGCGATTGAATCTCGTGATGGCAAAATTAATACACAAGCTGATATTGAAATAAATAACGATGGTTCTAGTGCAATTGAATCTCAAAAGACCTCAGTTATCAATTCATCCAATCATAGTATCAAGATGAATGGAAAGAATGATATTGCCTACGCATTATATGGTGCAGAAGATATAGCAAATATCAGTAATGTCCAAATTACTGGAAATCAAGATATGCAATTTGCTTTTGACATCGGTACAGATGATGAGAATGCGGCTCAAACGGTTATAGCTAATAGTTTAAATGTAACTCTTAACAATAAAAGTGGTTTATTCACCACATCAGATAGCGGATCGCAAACAATAACACTAACAAATTCAGAAAGTAATACAGGTTATGGTTTACTCGCATTCCCATTGGGCGAGAAGCAGTTAGTTAAAATTAATTTAGAAAATACAACATTAAATGCTACTCAAGCATTAATCTCACTTAATGATAAAAACTTCCCTATTGAAGCAGAAGAAGGCGGTGATGCTTTAGATCCCAAAGCTGCAGGTGTCTATCATCTAAACCTTACAGCGAGTAAGAATTCAAAACTAACTGGTGCAATTCTTGAAAATCCAGATTCGCCAGTTAAGAATGAAATCAATTTATCTATGTCTAATAGCCAATGGAGCTTCAATAAATCAAGCACATTGAATAACCTAGATGCTAACAGTTCTGAGATTACATTTACTCCGACTTCTGAATACAAGACATTAACAATTAAAGATAACCTCACAGGTTCTAGCACATTTAACCTCAATACGAATATCGCTGAAAACAAAAACGATAAAATCGTTGTTAAAGGCACTGCTGAAGGTAATCATAAAATTGGTGTAACTAACCAAGGTGCAAATGTTGCTAACGGAAAAGTGACACTTGTCGAAACCAATGGTGGTAACGCTGCATTTAGCTTAACGAACCCGAATAATCGTGTAGATTTAGGGGCTTACCAATATTTCCTCACAAAAGAAGGAAATAATTGGGTATTAGCGAATTCTAAAAATGCGGTCACCCCAGCACCCGTTACCCCAAGTAATCCTGTAGTAACTCCAAGCAAACCTGTGGTGACTCCAAATAAACCTGTAGTAACACCAACTGCTCCAGTTCTACCAAGTACACCATTACTTTCAGACTTAGCGAATGCACAAGTTTCTCTTCGCCAAGCGCAATTGCTTTTAGTGGAAGATGATTTAACTGGCATTCATCAACGTCTAGGTGAAGTGAAAAACGGTGAAAAAGGCAATGTGTGGGTTCGTAATGTGAATTCTCGCCAAAAATTAGGCACACTTTCTACTGGAGAAAGTGAAACTTCTGGTTTCAAACAAAATGTACATAGTGTACAAGTGGGCGCTGATGCAGCAGTGACGGATAACTTACGCCTTGGTGGATTTGTAGGCCGTAGCCAAGCTAGCGTTGATTTCAATGGTGATTACGGTGATGGCAAAGTAAGAAGCAACAGCGTGGGCTTATATGCAGCTTACCTTGCAGATAACGGTATTTATGTAGATAACATCGTGAAATACAGTCGTTTGCACGCTAACTCAGATCACACTGAAAAACGCCATTACAACGCTTATACTATTTCGAGTGAATTAGGCAAACGCTTTAGCCTTGCGAGTGATTGGACAATCACACCGCAAGCACAATTAGCGTGGACACATATTTCATCACAAGGGAATGAAGATAGCTTATCGTCTGTTTATTCTCGAATTGGTTTACGTGTAGCCAAAGGCTTTGCATTAAGTAATGGTTGGAATTTACAACCTTATGCAGAAGTCAATGCGATTACTAGCAAAAACCGTAGCAGCAAAATTCATTACGCAAACAGTGCGCTTGATGTTGCAAGTAGCCGCGGACGTTTTGAAAGTGCGGTCGGTTTAAATGCTGGATTTGCAAATCATCGTTTTGGTTTAGAAGTAAGCCGTGCTGACGGTAAAAACTTCGACAAACCTTATGCAATTCAAGCGGTTTATCGCTATCAATGGTAATATAAAAGGGCGGAGTAAAATCCGCCTTTTTTCTCTTTTTACTAAATAAATAATATGTCGAAATCTTTCCCTTCTCGCTCATTTACAACCAAACGAACGGCAAAACCTATTCGTTCATTTAAGCCAAAAGCAAAGCCACTTACATTAGAACAAACAATCGTTGTTTTATTTAACAAACCTTTTGATGTACTGACACAATTCACCGATGAAAATGGCCGAGCCACATTAAAAGATTTTATTGCTATTCCTAATGTGTACGCAGCAGGACGATTGGATCGTGATAGCGAAGGGTTACTGATTTTAACGAATAATGGTGAAGTGCAACATCGTTTGGCTGATCCTAAGTTTAAAACGGAAAAAACGTATTTGGTGCAAGTGGAAGGTATTCCTGAAGAGGCTGACTTAGACAAGCTTCGTCAAGGTGTTGAATTGAAAGATGGGATGACGAAGCCAGCAAAAGTGCGGTTGATTTCAGAACCGGATTTTCTCTGGCCTCGTAATCCACCTATTCGTGAACGTCAAAGTATTCCAACGAGCTGGTTGGAAATTAAAATTAGTGAAGGGCGTAATCGACAAGTGCGTCGAATGACAGCACATATCGGCTTTCCGACATTACGACTTATCCGTTATCAAATGAGCCATTTAACACTTGATGGATTAGGTAATGGTGAATATCGCTGTTTGAATGAAGAAGAAATGTGTGCGTTATTCAAACAACTTCATTTAAATAACGCACATTAAGATTAGAAACGTTGAGCGGGTTGTGCGTTTTCAACTTGCACGAAGAAGCCTTTATCATTCAAGATAATGCTGTAATCGGTAACATATTTAACGCCGTTGGTTTCCACTATCGCATTACAGCTGCGAATGCCTTGTTGTGGATAAGATTGCGTTTCTCGGGCTTGCGAGATTTGTTTCACTGTCATTTGGGTGTTAGTAGCTGCGCCTTGTTTTTTGAAGGCATCAGATAATACCGCAAAAACTTTTGAATCATTACATCTTGGCACAACGACGGATTTTGTCACAGTATTCGCTGTTTTCTGAGCAACAGTTTCCACTCTATTTTCAGTTACTTTTTCAACGGCTTTGGGTTCCGCTTTCTTCACTTCTGTTTTAAC
>OGHM01001090.1_pt1 | contig 11247 bp, 10 predicted proteins | sample 1571531 | NCBI WGS metagenome assembly OGHM01 (sample SAMEA2582031, study PRJEB24529) | metagenome | biome: Human gut stool | place: China | collected 2011 | reverse complement strand
CCAGCCACACGGGTGTGGTGAAACAGCCACTCTTTCGCAACCACCGAGACAAATGCCATTACAAGCGCAACCATCTCCGGACGCGGCAGCACCTTGCCGTTGAGCGCGTCGACAATCTGGCTGAACGATGTCCAGAACAATCCTACCGCAACGGCAAAAAGTGCGAAACTTATAAGCATCGTAGCAAAGGTTTCAAACTTGCCGTGTCCATAACGGAAGCGGGTGTTCTCGCCTTTTGCCGAGACTCCTATAAACACAATTACTATGATGTCGGTAACGAAATCCGATATTAAATGCACGCCGTCGGCAATCATTGCTCCCGAACGTCCTACGATGCCCGCGATTATCTTTGCCACCGACAGCACCACATTTACCCAAAATCCTACCCATGTAACCTTTTTGGCACGCGCGGCGCGCGCCATGGCATCCGTTTGGTTCATAATCTGTTTTTTTGACATTTACTTGAACCGCAAATTTACTGCTTTTCCTTTAATGGCTGTCTACTTTTCCATAAAAAAACCGCATACTCGTCACCGAGTATGCGGACCAAATGTTTTTTATGAGAAAATACAGACCGTGATGCCTTTTTATTATTCAGCGGCTGGCTGAGCGGGAGTTTCCGGTGTCTGTGCCGTGGAGTCTGGCTCCTCCGGCTGTGCCACCTGGGTGGTGTCCGGTTCATTCACTGGCTGCTGTGATACTGACTGGTCGTTAATTGCGGCGAATGCCATTGATCCCGATACCATTACTGCTGCGATTGCAAATACCAATGTTTTCATAACTGTAAATTTTTATCTGTTAAACTTCTGTTGCCTTGTTGTCTTATAATACATCAATCGCTGTGCCAACATTCGCAGTTTCTACATAAAGATTTGTTTTTCAAGTATTTGTATTATCAACATATTTATCAACAACCTGTTGATATGTGGAAAAAGTGTGGAATTTATGCACACAAAGTGTTTCTCAATTACTCAAAACAGGCTTGAGAATGTCGGCAAGGCGCGCCGCCGTGACACGCGTCTCTGCGGCTGTTTCTATTTCTGTGGTATCAAACTTGATGGAGGCACGAGAATAGAATGGATCGCGCTGGCGAAGATTGTCGGCGATAAACTGCATCAACTCATCATCGCTCTTGTCGGCTATAACCGGACGCTTAGCCTTCGACCGCGGACGCGACAAGCGCTGAAACAGTCTCTCCACAGGCACCTGCAGATAAACCGCCACCCCATGGCTGTTCATCAAATCCATATTGTCGCCGAAACATGGCGTGCCGCCGCCACAGGCTATCACGATGTCTTGAAACTCGCACACCTCGAGAAGCATCCTCCGCTCAAGCTCACGGAAACCCGCCTCACCGTGCTCCGCAAAAATCTGCTTCACAGTCTTGTGGTAACGGTTTTCAATATATGCGTCAAGATCGGTAAACTCGCATTCAAGCATTTCCGACAACACCCGTCCGAGAGTCGACTTGCCGGAACCCATGTATCCTATTAGAAAAATCGGTTTCATAATGATGCGAAGTTATCACTATTTTCAAGAATGCACAAAAAAAGAGTCCCTAAAAAAGGAACTCTTTCATAGATTTTGAGCGGAAGACGAGGCTCAAACTCGCGACCCTCAGCTTGGAAGGCTGATGCTCTATCAACTGAGCTACTTCCGCAAGCTTTGTGGGCGAAGATGGATTCGAACCACCGAAGGTATAAACCAGCAGATTTACAGTCTGCCCCATTTGGCCACTCTGGTATTCGCCCTTGCGCTAAATGCGGTGCAAAGATACGCCAAAGTTTTTTTCCCTCCAAATTTACAGACCTAAAATTTTGCTATTTTTTATCATCGACAATACTCTCAACATATTATCAACACATATTCTTATTGAAAAACAAATACTTAACAAGTTATCAACATATATGTCAATAACTATATAAACACGCTTTTGACAAGCCTGACGCTATTAGGAACGCCCTCTCTACTTTTTTTGTAATTTTCCTTCAATAAAATTTGTATTTATACGTATAAATACATAACTTGCAACCGATTACCTTAATCAAATCTTAATAAAAACATTTTATTAACTTTAAATTGTTAATTATGAAAAAGTTTATTTATATAATTGTCTTACTCTTTCTCTTAGTTGCTTGTAATGAAGAATTACAAATTGATACCAAACAACCAACTATTGACAATAAAACAAGAGCTTTTACATCCCAAACATTTTCTTTCGACTCTGTAACAAAACCAGAAATATGGAAAACATTCCAAACATTGGAAGAAATGCAGTCTGCATGCCAGATTCCCGATGACGTATTGCCCAATCTCAGCACGGAAGAGTTGGTGCAAATATGTATGAACTACCCTCTGTTTGGAAACTTCTCTGCATATAATGATGAATTAGTCGGCATCAAAAAAGTAATGGATGGATTCAATGGTTTTACTGAACTAAAAAAACGCACTGATGCAGCTGAAAAACTTCTTGACTTATATGAAAATGTCAATGTTGCAACATTAAATAGTGATAAAGAAAATATAGAAACATATCCAAATATAAAATTAGGATACCTTGAATTAATTTTAAGTTCTGGAGAATTTGAATCTCTCTATCAAGGCAATTTATTACAACGCTTGAATATTCTTCATGAGAAAAAATTCAATGAAAAGAGAATATCAAATAATAATTCCTTCTTTTCTTTAAGACATTCAGAATTATTACAAAATAAAATTCAAGAAAGTAATGCAAAAGTTTCTTTAAAGGTTCGTATTTTTACCAAATGTGGCAAACCCCTTATAGCATATAGCATAAGTGAAATGACATCCCAAGAAATTGCTGAATTAAATTCATTCACAATAAAAACATATCCAAATGCAACGTTCTTATCCAACTCTTCTGCTACATACAATTGTCATAGTTATGCTTGGAATGTGTCTGATGGTGGAAAAAAATATTGGATAAATGAAAGCTCCATAAGTAAATATTGGACTGATGACTATTACTCCGAAACGACAGAAGATAATGCTGTTAAAATTAATTACTATGATTCTGACCATTCTGCTGTGGTTTCGTCGGTTAAAGATATGTATGAATCTAAATGGGGTTCTTGTCCTTTAATGCGTCATGCACCTAATTATGGCCCATACGAAAATATGGAAAAAAGAAAATATTACAAACATTTTTACCGTTCTGATTTAATTAGTTGTGAAGGTACTAATAATGGTATTATAAAAACCAATATAGACTATACTTATTCTATAATAAAAGATATACCTACAGGCAACTATGTCAGATATCGTTGGAGCATTATTGACGGAAAAGAGGATGATGCTACAGGTAATGATAAAGCAACTTTGGACTATAACGAAAAAAATCCGTCTGCTATCATAAATATAAAGCAGCCAGGTTTATATACTATTAATTGTGAAATTTATTTATCAACTACGGGTGAAGTATTAGGCGATGCTATGTACCAACCACTTGTAGAAAACTAAAGACCATAATATTATGAAACGCTTAATTTTGACAGCTTTATCTTTTGCGATGGTCGTGGCGGCGAAAGCTGATATGATCCGAGGATATGTGTTCGACGCTGATACCGGAGAGGCATTGGCTGCCGCCAGTTTGTGAAAGGCTCCAGCGCGGGAACAACGGCTGATGTAAGAGGCTATTTTGAGATTAACGTTGCTGATGGGACAGAGCTTACCGCAGCATACGTTGGCTACACGCCTTCTTCTTTCACCGCAGAAAGTGGCAATAAAGCGATAGAGGTAAGGTTGCAACGCAGCACGGAGCTGCGCGACGTCAATGTCTACGGTTCTCGCACAAACTTCGGCGTGCAGTCGTCGCAGATGTCGGCTCAGACTTTGTCAGCCACACAAATCAAGCAATTACCACGGGAACGTTAACGTTGGTATGCTTTTGTCAGCAATTCACGCCGAAGGTCCGATATGGAAAGGGCATACAAGTTTCAACATTGCCGCTCGAGCCTCCTACTTCAACTGGATTATGCAACCTCTACTTGATAAGGTTTACAATAATCCCAACGCTCTAAAGCCTTATTCAAAGATGAATTATTACGACTTGAATGCTAAGTTTGTCCATAAATTTTCCGATAGAGACAAACTTACGGCAGTTGTCTATTGGGGTAAGGACGTGAGCGATGCATCGCCATCCGATAGTTATAAAATTTACAAAGGTGATGATAATGACAATTCAGACTATATTCTTATTAAGCATTCCACTATCAATCACTGGGACAACGTGATGGGTAGTGTGTACTGGACGCATCTTTTCAACAATTCTTTTTCTTTAAATGTCAACGCTAACATTAGTCATTATCTATATTATCTCAAACTATCTTCATTAGAAAGGACAGAGAAAGAGATTAAAGAAGATTCATATGCAAGTTTCAACTCTGAAATAAATGAAGCCTCCTTAAGTACAGATTTTCGCCTTAAAAGGGAGTCTAAACACGACATACGATGTGGCATTAAAGGTGCATAACAATGGATGCTTCCTCAAGTGGACACTTACAGTTACATTTTGCAAGGAGAAGCGCGATGATGAAAACTACAATGACGTTTTCACTTCCGATGATGAGACTTTATTCAAAGATACCGACATCTATGCCAAGCGTGGCAACTGGCCTCGCTACTTCAGCAACATCTTCTCTGACCAGCGTTTCAATGGCACGCAACATAAATTTACCATCAGCGTTGACCTTGTGGCTCCTCGCGAACAAACCAAACTTATTGTAGAACTGCAAAGCATCACCAAAGAACTTTATTTCTACCTGAAGTCACTGATGGTATATAGCATCACTCCACAAGATGAGTACACCGAAGCCATTCAAATTTATAGCAATGTCACTGATGGGTGGGGTATAGTTGGAGCTGTAAATACGGATAGACACGTTATCACATTTTGACACAACTTTAAACAAGTTATAAACAGAGCATCACGCTGAATGTCAGCGTGATGCTCTGTTTATCCACACTATGTTAACAACTACTTGTCAACGCATTGTTGAAAATAGTTGCCACATCACAATGCCGGCAGTGATCGACACGTTCAGCGAGTGCTTGGTGCCATATTGGGGCAACTCAATGCAGCAGTCAGCCGCGTCTACTACTTCCTGCTTCACACCTTTCACTTCATTACCCATCACCACGGCATATTTGGCTGACTTATCAACAACAAAGTCCAACAAGTTGACGCTACCGTTAACTTGCTCAATGGCACATACTTGATAGCCATTCTCCTGAAGTTTTTCAACAAGGTTTACAACATTATCAACATATTCCCATTCCACAGAGTCCTCCGCACCGAGCGCCGTTTTGTGAATATCCGGACTTGGAGGAGTGGCAGTGATTCCGCAAAGGTAGATTTTCTCTATCAGAAAGGCATCAGCCGTGCGGAATATAGAGCCTATATTGTTAAGGCTGCGCACGTCGTCGAGCACCACTACAATGTGGAGTTTCTCCACTTTATGATATTCCTCACACGACAGTCGAGCAAGTTCCTGCATTGATTTCTTTTTCATTGTTTATTCAGAAGTTAATTATTTGAATGCAAAGGTAATGAATTTAACTTACAGGAGTTGTCCACAATATGTGAATAAATGGTTGATAACAGTTGAAAACCCAACAACAACAATTGAAACTTTTTTCTTGCAATCTAAGAATCAACAACGTATGTAAATAGTTTTCAACTTTCAAAAAAAGTTAGCATAAAATAATAATCGCTGATTAAACAGGTTTTCGACATAAATCAAGCCTTGAAATCGTAAGAATTTACTAACTTTGCGGATTATTGACAAGGTGTTGATAAAACTTATATGAAACTGAAATATAAGGATATTGCGTGTTGACAGCATATTGATAACGTAGACAATTATATCAATAACTTAAAAAGCAAGAAAACAGCCAAAAAGTTACTACAGTTATCAACGTGCTAATAGTAACAACATAAAATTCCTTTTTTAAAAAAATAAAAAGAAAATATATAAAATAATGACTGTGGATAAAGGTTACGTTGACGTTCCTGTAGAGGAGGGTTTGAATCTGGTGGAAGAGATTGCCAAACTGAAGAAAGAGAAGAATGCAGTCATCCTGGCTCACTACTATCAGCGCGACGAGGTGCAGGCTATAGCCGATTTCATCGGCGACAGTCTGGCGTTGGCACAGAAGGCTGCGCAGACGGATGCCGACGTGATTGTCAGCTGCGGAGTGAACTTCATGGGCGAGACGGCGAAAATTCTGTCGCCGCGGAAGAAGGTGCTTGTGCCCGATTTCAATGCCGGATGTTCGCTTGCCGACAGTTGCAAGGCCGCCGACTTGCAGCGGTTCATCGACGAGAATCCCGGCCACATCGTTATAAGTTATGCCAACACGACGGCAGAGGTGAAGGCGCTGACCGACGTGGTTGTCACATCTTCCAACGCGTGCCAGATAGTGGAGAGTTTCCCGAAAGATCAGAAAATGATTTTCGGACCAGACCGCAACCTCGGCAATTATATCAACAGTCTTACAGGACGTCAGATGAAACTGTGGGACGGAGCGTGTATGGTGCATGAGAAATTCTCGCTTGATAAACTCATAGGATTGAAGAAGCAATATCCTGAAGCGAAAGTGCTGGCGCATCCTGAATGCAAGAAGAGTCTGCTTGTTCTTGCCGACAAGGTGGGCTCGACAAAAGGCTTGCTCGACTATGCTGTAAAGTCAGACGCCCGTCAGTTTATTGTAGTGACGGAGTCGGGCATACTTTACGAGATGAAGAAGGCTTGTCCGGACAAGGAATTCATTCCTGCGCCTCCCGACGACAGCACATGTGCGTGCAACGAGTGCTTCTATATGCGTCTAAACACACTTGAGAAAATCTACAACTGCCTTAAATACGAGGCTCCGGAAATAAAGATAAGCGAGGATCTTTGCGAGCGCGCAGTGCGTCCGATAAACAAGATGCTCGACATTTCTAAACAACTTGGTTTGATAAAATAAGAAAAGAAATATGGAATATAATCACAAAGAAATAGAAAAACGCTGGCAACAGTATTGGAAAGACAACAACGTTTATAAAACCGACATCGACGCAAAGCGTCCGAAGTTCTACGTGCTCGACATGTTTCCTTATCCTTCGGGTGCGGGACTTCACGTAGGCCATCCGCTCGGTTACATTGCGTCTGACATATTCTCACGCTACAAGCGTCTGCAGGGATTCAATGTGCTTCATCCGATGGGCTACGACGCATATGGTTTGCCTGCCGAGCAATATGCCATTCAGACTGGTCAGCATCCTGAGGTGACAACCGTAAACAACATCAACCGTTACCGTGAGCAGCTGAACAAGATTGGTTTCTGCTACGATTGGAGCCGCGAGCTCAAGACGTGCGATCCGCAATATTACAAATGGACACAGTGGGCATTTGTAAAAATGTTCAAGAGTTACTATGACTTGAAGACAAACAAGTCTGAGTGCATCGACAAACTTATAGATGCGTTCAAGCAGAACGGCACGGAAGGCGTGGAGGCTGCATGCGGCGAGGAAATGCACTTCACGGCTGCCGAATGGAACGCAATGAGCGAAAAGGAGCAGAGCGACGTGCTGATGAACTACCGTATTGCTTATCGTGGCAAGACAATGGTCAACTGGTGTGCGAAACTCGGCACTGTGCTTGCCAACGACGAGGTGAGCGAGGGTGTGTCGATACGTGGTGGATATCCGGTGGAGCAGAAGGTGATGAACCAATGGTGTCTGCGTGTGTCGGCCTATGCACAACGTCTTCTCGACGGTCTTGACACCATCGACTGGACCGACTCTCTTAAAGAAACACAGCGCAACTGGATTGGACGTTCGGAGGGTGCTGAAATGAATTTCAAGGTAGTGGGACAAGATCTCAATCTTGAAATCTTCACAACACGTGCAGATACAATCTTTGGTGTGACATTCATGGTGCTCGCACCGGAAAGCGAATATGTTGAAAAACTCGTTACTGCCGAACAGCGTGAAGCCGTAGATAAATATTTGGCTGAAATAAAGCATAAGACAGAGCGTGAGCGTCTGATTGACAAGCAGGTTAGCGGTGTGTTCTCAGGATCGTATGCCGTGAATCCGCTTACCGGAAAGGAAATACCGGTTTGGATAAGCGACTATGTGCTTGCTGGCTACGGCACGGGCGCAATCATGGCAGTGCCAGCCCACGACAGCCGCGACTATGCTTTCGCTCGTCATTTCAATCTGCCCGTAGTGCCTCTTATTGAGGGATGCGACGTGTCGGAACAAAGTTTTGACGCAAAAGAGGGCAAAATGATAAATTCTGAGGGTGCGGAGTTGAATCTCAACGGAATGGAAGTGAAAGAAGCCATTGCCGCGACAAAGAAGTTTATCAAAGAAAAAGGCATAGGCAAGGTAAAAGTGAACTATCGTCTGCGCGATGCTATCTTCAGTCGTCAGCGCTATTGGGGCGAGCCGTTCCCTGTATACTACAAAGATGGCATTCCTCATGTGCTCGATGAGGACCAGTTGCCTCTTGAACTGCCCGAAGTTGACAAATTCCTGCCTACGGAGACTGGCGAGCCTCCATTGGGACGTGCCAAAAACTGGCACACAGCCGAAGGCTATCCTTACGAACTTTGCACAATGCCTGGTTTCGCTGGCTCGTCGGCATATTATCTGCGCTATATGGATCCGCGCAACAACAATGCTCTTGTGTCTAAAGAGGCAGACGAATATTGGCGCAACGTTGACCTTTACATCGGCGGTACGGAGCATGCCACAGGTCACTTGATTTATAGCCGTTTCTGGAACAAATTCTTGTTTGACAACGGTGTTGTATGCGAGGAAGAACCGTTCAAGAAACTCATAAATCAGGGTATGATTCAAGGACGCTCCAACTTTGTTTACCGCATAAAGGATACCAACACATTCGTTTCATACGGATTGAAGAAGGACTACGACACAACACCTATCCACGTTGATGTCAACATCGTTAGCAACGACGTGCTCGATATTGAGAAATTCAAGGCGTGGCGTCCGGAGTTTGCCGATGCACAGTTTGTGCTTGAGGATGGCAAATATGTTTGTGGATATGCCGTTGAGAAGATGTCAAAGTCAATGTTCAATGTTGTGAATCCAGACGATATTGTAGAAACTTATGGTGCCGACACATTGCGTCTTTACGAAATGTTCCTCGGTCCGTTGGAGCAGAGCAAGCCGTGGGACACCAACGGTATAGACGGTGTAAACCGCTTCTTGAAGAAATTGTGGAACTTGTTCTACAAAGGCGACACTTTGCTCGTCGACGATGAAAAAGCTTCGGCAGAGGCGCTCAAATCGCTTCATAAACTGATAAAGAAAGTGACATGGGACATTGAGCATTTCTCTTACAACACATCGGTCAGCGCATTTATGATTTGCGTAAACGAGCTTGCTGCGGCTAAGTGCCATTCGCGCGAGGTGCTTGGCGAACTTGTGGTGCTTCTCGCACCGTTCGCTCCTCACATTGCAGAGGAATTGTGGCATGCTGTAGGCAACGACACTACGGTGTGCGACGCAGCCTGGCCAAAATTCAACGAGGCATATCTTGTTGAGGCAAACGTGAACTATGCTGTGTCGTTCAACGGAAAGGCACGTTTCAACATTCAAGTGGCAAACGGCACCGACAAGGCTGAAGTTGAGCGTCTGGCTCTTGAAAATGAGAATGCCGCACGCTGGCTTGAAGGCAAAACTGTGGTTAAAGTGATAGTTGTGCCAAACAAGATTGTCAACATCGTTGTGAAATAAAGCGTGTAAAACAACGTTTTAATAAATAGAACAGCTGAATTATTAGAAAGATATGAAGAATATTGTATTCGCTACAAATAATAAAAACAAGCTTCAGGAAATCAGGGCTATTGCAGGAGGAGAGTACAATATTCTCAGTCTTTCTGAAATAGGTTGTCACGACGACATTCCGGAAACGGCGGCTACAATCGAAGGCAACGCCATGCTTAAAGCGCGTTGGGTGAAGAACAAATACGGATACGACTGCTTTGCCGACGACACCGGTTTGGAGGTGACGGCGCTAGACGGACGTCCGGGTGTCTATTCCGCACGTTATGCAGGCGAGGACTGCGATTCGGAGCGCAACATAGACAAGCTGCTCGGTGAATTGGCTGGAAAGACCGACCGCACAGCGCGTTTCCGCACGGTGATAGCACTTATTGAAGGCAGTGAAAGCATTGAATTTGAGGGAAAAATAGAGGGAACAATTGCCACAGAGCGTCATGGAGAAGGTGGATTCGGATACGACAAAGTGTTTCTGCCGGAAGGCAGCGACCGCACTTTCGCAGAAATGGAGTCGTCAGAAAAAAATGCCATCAGCCATCGCGCAAGGGCTACAAAAAAACTTATAGACTATTTAAAAAAGACACTATGATAAAGAGAATATGTTTGGCAGTTGCATTACTGATTGTGATGGCTGTTGTGCCGGCGAAGTCCCAGCAAGTTGGCAGTTGGAGCATTTATCCCGTATTTTCGGGAAACAACAACAATTCGCTTGTAGACACCGACAACAAGGTGTTTTATCTCGCCGACGGCTGGTTGTACTCCTACGACAAGAAAAACGATGAGTCGATGTTCTATACGAAGATGAACGGAATGTCGGACACTGACATTTCGGGCATATACTATAACTACGACAAGAAATTTTTGCTTGTGGCATACAGCAACTCAAACATCGACATTGTGCGCGAAAACGGACGTGTTGACAATGTGCCTGACCTCAAAAGCGTTATTCTCACAGTGTCGAAAGCAATCAACAGCGTGGATTTCAGTGGCGATTATGCATACATTGCCACTGATTTCGGATATATGGTGGTAGACTGCAAAAAATGTGTGGTAAAAGAGTCGTTCAACTATGGAAAGGCTTTCAAATCGATTGTAGTGACCGACAAAAACATATTTGCCACGTTCGACAAAAAAATCTATGTGTCGTCGGTTGGTGAGAGTCATTATGAACTGAGCAGTTTCAAGGAAACGAATATCAAGCAGGAAATGGAGTTGCTGAAAATTCGCCGGGTAGAAATGCACATGATGCCCTACTATTCAGATTGGAGAGGCATGGTGGAGGATACCGATGAAGATCGGGAAAAATACGGCAGAGCCGGTGTGTTCTGTGTGCGCGATGTGAGATACTGATCCGTAGGAATGACCGGATAGTTTTCCATTTTTCCGTTTAGGCGAATCTTATTTAGGGGAACACCTAAGGATACAAACAAGCC
>OGHM01001089.1_pt1 | contig 11249 bp, 8 predicted proteins | sample 1571531 | NCBI WGS metagenome assembly OGHM01 (sample SAMEA2582031, study PRJEB24529) | metagenome | biome: Human gut stool | place: China | collected 2011 | reverse complement strand
TTTGTTCCATATTAGCTAATATATTTTTGTTATTTGGCTGCAAAATTACAAAAAAATACTGTAATTAGTAGGATATATTTGCTTTTTTCTTTAGCTAATTGGTCGTTGATACATGAAAAAGTAACACCCCGGCACCCCTATAGCCATGAGTAATTACTTTAATACTATACAAATTGTTTTTGGTTCGATATGAAATTGTTCTGACTCTTGTGAAAAATCTATGTTCTAAAGTTTAGAACATAAGTTCGATACTTTAGAACACAAGTTCCAAACTTTAGAACATAAGTTCGATAGTTTAGAACATAGATTTTTGTAGGCTTGAGAAAGTTTTGTTACATAAAAAAAACTTCGTTCCATGTACGGAACGAAGTTTTCTGTTATTATCGTGGAACTTTATTCTGTGGTTTACTTGACAAAGATTTTAGTTTTCTTGTCTTTTGATGTTAGGATGTAGAGTCCACTCGTCGGAGCTTCAATGACGTCGCTCGTGCTTTGTGACACCAGTGTGCCGCTGAGTGAGTAGAGGGCAAGTCCTTGCGCACCTGCTACCTGTATGTTACGGCCCGTAACAATGATGCTTCCTCTTGCGTCGTCGATGCCACTCTCAATGCCGTTTACTACGTCTATTTTCCCATATTGATAGATGTATTTAGAGGTCTTGCCATAGATGTCTGTTATTTGCTCCGATATCAGGTTGCCCTCGTCGTCGTATGTATAGAGTGTAGCCGCATGTTCGCTATCTGATGCATTGGTTGTGGTTGTGGTGTGTGTTCTGTCTACCGATGTCAGGCGCATTTGGGCATCGCGCTTGTAGATGGTTTGTCTGGTTTCGATGTACCTTCCGCCATCTTCTATGTTCTTGATGGTTTCTGTCAGGGTGTTGCCCACCATCTGGAATGTGGTTTCCCTGCTGCTCTCTATTTTCCAATCGCCAGTAGCCTCGTCCCATTGATACCAAGTATGATCATCTTCTTTTGCTTCTGCTAATGCCTCGCCAGCATCGATGGTGTTGGTCTTATTGTAGTAGTCTTGCAGAGGGTCAGCTGGTGTGGTGGCAAAGTCGGTGTGGTAGTTGACCTTGCGTGACTCTTGCTTGGATTTTCCTACCCATTTTCCGTCTTGTTTGACATACTCTTCATACTTGACGTAGTCGTCGGTATGTACTTCTATCCGCTTTCCTGTTTCTACGATTTTCCCGTCTTGCCACTTTCGGCTGATGTTGATGGTCTCATTGCCATTGGTACTGGTCAGAGAAGATACCCCACTATTTCTCAGCGTCCATCCGCTTCCGTCCCAAGAGTAAGTCTCCCACACCCCATTGGTATACTCTTTGTCCATCCTTCCATAGTTGATGTTATGGTTCAGGTCGTATCCAAATTGGATGGTTTGGTAGGTGCCGTTTTCGTCGATGGAGCAAATGGTCTCCCAGCTTGCATACAGAGCAGAGTGGTCTTCGTTCCACTCATATTCGGTCTCCGTATAGCCGTTGTCTTGGTAGGTGGTTGTGACGCGGTACCAGATATCGCCCTTGTCGTCACATCTGTCGCTTTCGATGATTCGGCCTTTCTTGTCGACGATGTAAGTCCTTTCGCCCAGCTTGAATGTGCCCTCGAAGTTGTGCCATGCTGTGCCGTCCCACTCCTGAAACAGGGTAGGCTCTATTGTGATCAGATTGTTTTCTTTGCCGATGTAAGCCTTCCTGTATTTCTTCAGCATGTTGTGCTGCTTGTCGTAGAGTGTGTACTCGGTGACGTCACGGCCGTTGATTTGATAGTCCATGTCGATTTCCGACATGTAGCTGCCATCGTCGAACATGTAGGCACTGCCCAGCTCCTTACCATTGTCATCGTAGTATAAGTAGCCTGACTCGTCCTTATAGTTGTTGTCATTATAGAGAACCTTCAATACATGTTTGTTGACCCACTCCATGACCTCGTCTGTAGACAAAATCCAGTTGCCGTTGTCGTAAGAGTAAATCTTGCAGCTTTTGCTCTCGCCATATACCATTTGCTCTTTGTCGTAATTGTCTGAGACAACCTTCTTCTGATTTGGCACCCATTGGTAGTCGGCGAGGTTAGGCTGTGAGTCGGTACTGCTGTCTTCGTCATTGCCATTGGTGAAGGTGTAAGAGGTGATGGTGTGGTAGCCAGCGGTGGGAGTGTTGTACGCTGTCTCTGTCTTTTTACCTTCAGCCTCCATCAACCGACCATCCCTGGTATAGCTTTTCCTCAGGTAGTAGCATTGCTCGCCCTTGTTATCGTATCTTATGTCTTCCGTCACCCAGGTTGTCCATGTACCCTTGTCTTCATCGAGTTCTTGATGAATGGTAGAGTAGGTGCCGTCCTTGAGGGTGGTTATGGTTCGTTCATGTGCATTGTATCGGTTCTCGATATAGCTCTTTGTAGGTTCGCACCACACATACTTGGTACCCATTCCCTCGGGATTGAACTCATTGTATGTCATATCCTCGATGAGGCTGATGCGCTCGGCATTGTCGACTACCGAATAGGCATAGGCGTAGCTGTGAACCAGGGACAGGTGTTCGCCGTCAGTATTCTTATACACCTTTTCGGTCACGATACGTCCTTCGGCATCTTGTGTGCGCACATTCTTGTATTGGGGAATGAGGGTAGATCCTTCAGACTTCGTGATGGTCATCTCTATCCATTGACCGTGGGTGCCGTCCGTGTAGGAAATCAGTTCCTTGTACGTGCCGTGGTCGATGGTCTGGAATCGCCCCTTGTCGTCATATTGGACACTTACGTTCTCGGTTTCCCCTGAACTGTTTGTGTATGTCCAACCTGTGAGTTTGGTGACTTGTGTAAAGGCTTGAGCAGGTGCTTTGACGGTAGGAATGTCCTTGACGTCTACTCTCTTTACGATGCTGTTTTGTGCCAGTCCCATTTGTGCGGATGTAAATAGGAGCGACGCGATGAGGTAAAACTTTTTGTTCATAATCATTCTTTTTAGTGATAATCAAGAACTCAAAGTTAAGGAAAAAAGAATGTTATGAAAAAAGAATAGCCGAAAACATGCTGTTTCGGCTATGCAAAAAGTTTGGATGATGAGTCTTTCCTATGGTAATCCGTAGTTGTGAGCTTCACTTTATGAAGTTGAGCCCCAACTGTATCGCTTTCTTCACGAGCTGTGCCATGTTGTTGGCAGAGAGTTTCTTCATCAGGTTGTGACGATGGAACTCCACCGTGTTGTTGCTGATGTTGAGTTGCTGGGCGATGTCGTTGGTGGATAAACCATTGGAGATGTGTTCCAACACTTCAGCCTCTCTATTGGACAAGGTGATTTCTGAAGTGTCCTGGCTGTTGATGAGCCTCATGAACTGTTGGCTGAAATATCCCTTGCCCTGTTCTATCTTGCGAAGTGCAATGAGCACTTCTTGCGGATTGTCGCCTTTCATGACGATGGCATCGGCGTCCTCCTTCATCAGTTGGCGAATCGTCCAGAGTTCTTCGTGCATCGTATAGACCAGTATCTTGGTGTTGATGTGAGTCTGGTGGATATACTTGACAAGTTCCATGCCATTAGCATCCTGCAATTCCAGGTCGATGATGGCGATGTGGATGTCTTTTTGCTTGAGCAGGAGGTGGCTTGATGTAATGTTGTTGGCAACGTATATCTTGCCGTATTCTCCCGTGTGTTCGATGAGGGCTTGCAGCCCTGTTGAAACGATGGGATGGTCATCTACGATGAGAATGTTCTTTTTCATGTCAGTTTCTTTGCTTTCTGTGATAGGGTTTTAGAAGGCTTGGATTATAGTGGGAAACGCACCTCTACTTTGTATTCTTCGTTCTGTTTGCTGACCGTGAGAACGGCTTGCAGGGCTTCAGTCCTCATCTTCAGCGTATCTTTGCCAATGCCCATCTTGCCCTGTGTGATAGGGTGTTCTCGGGATATGTCATTGGCAATGCAGAGGGAGGCTTGGTTGTTGCTTGCGTCCAGGGTCACGGTAATCATCTTGCTGTAGCCATACTTGATGGCATTCGACACACTCTCTTGAACGATGCGATATACTTCTAAAGCCGTTCGGCTTGGGAGATTCAGCTTCTCAAAGGAACGGCTGTCGAACGGTTTGACGATAGTGCCATTCTCGGCGCTCATCGACTGGCAATAGGTGCATACCAGCTCAGAGAGAGAGGCATTGTCGAAACGAGGTGGTATCAACTCGTGTGAGAGGCGACGCACATCGTTTCCTACATTTTTGAGCAGGCGTTCTGCAGCTTCCTTGTCGGTCTGCATCATGATGTTGACGGCGAGGATGTCGTTGCATACGCCGTCATGCAGTTCCTTGGCAAAATATTTGGCAAGTCGCTTGCGCTCTGTCTCCACTCCATTGATATAGGAGGTTTTCTCTGTCAACTCGGCACGTTGCTTGTCCAACTTTCTGCGGTAGAGAATGATAAGAATGGCGATGAGCAGGATGATGATGGCGATGGTGAGGCAGAGAATGCGGATGTAGAGCAGGCTCTGCTCGTGGTTCATCTTTTCTATTTGTACCTCTTTCTCCAAGGTCTTGTATTTGACGTTGAATTCGCTCAGTTGCTTGTCGATGTCGCTTAGTTTCAATGAGTCAGCTTTCTGATAGGCGGCTTTCATGGTGCTGTAAGCTTCGTGTGTCTTGCCCAGGTTGTAGAGGCACTCGGCCTGGGTGGCAAAGAGTTTGTCTTGTGGCATCGCCATGTTGACATTGTTGAATCTGCTGATGCTGTCAAGCAGGATGCTCTGCTCGGCGTATCTCTTCTGTTTGCCCAACATTTGCGCCTTGATTTCCAGGATGCCAAGTATGCCGTTGCTGGTTGGACCCAAGTTGCGGCAAGCCTCGTCAGCATAAGCCATATAGTGCATCACGGAATCTGTCTTTCCCAAAGCTAAGTATGACTTGAGCAAAGGTGACAGATATTTGAGGGTCAGCACATTATAGTTGGCTTCTTTTACCATGCCCCAAAGAGGGGTGAGGAAGTCGATGCTCTTTCGGTATAAGCCCTGTCGCATGAATATAGCCCCCTTGTTGGCGTGAGCAGACAGTCTTTCGATGGTGTCATTGGTGGCTATCGCCTTGTTTTCTGCCTTGTCGGAGTATTCGATGGCTTCACGGTATCTCTTTTGTTCGTTGAAGAGCACGGAGATGCAGTTGTTCAAGTATATCTCGTATTCTGTGTTCTGACTCTCTATGGCTGTTTCCAATCCCTTCTTGTAGTAAAAGAGCGAGGAGTCGAGGTCGCCCAGTCTTCGGTAGCAGATGCCCAGCGAGCCGCACATCCCCATCATACCTTCTTCGTCCTTGATTTTCTCAGCGAACAGTATGCCGTTCTTGCCTATGGCAGTAGCTTCTTTCAACTTTCCGAGGTCGACGAGTGCCGTGGTCTTCTCGCAGGTAAGCCAACTGCGAGTGGTGTCGGCGGCATTCATCTGCAGAGCGCTGTCGATAAGGGTAATCGCAAGTTTTTTGTCGCCGGCGGCATTGTGGTTTATTGCCTCAAGGAACAGGGCGTACGCCTTCTGCTCATCACCTGCTTTGTGGTTGGAACAGGCGGAGAAGAATGCCAATATCGGCAGCATGACGAATAGCCATGCCAATAGGGAGGATGGATGCTTGGATGTCATTATAGTCAGTTTACGTTGCATTTACCTTGCAAAGATATAAAAAAAAGAACAGAAAGTGTATTTTTCTGCGATTGAAAAGTTAATGGAAAGTATCCTTTTTCTGTAATTTGGGGTTCCAACTACGGAAAACCATGGGGGTGAGGCTATGGAATAGCATAGAATTTTAGGGAAAAGATGACTTTTATGTCATGTGGAAAGACTTTCATCTTATTTTGTCTTACCTTTGCAACTCAAATTTTTAAACTAACATGATATTTTAATATGGAAAAAGAAGAAAAAGAACAGTTGGCTATCCGTAGAGAAGCTTTGAAGGGATATGATAATTTTTTGTTGTCAATAGGATTCTTCTTTACATTTGTGGTGTTGGAGAGAGGACTGTTTGTGATAGATGTTATCCTCATTGCCCTTGGCGCTTATTTTGCCGTGAAGCGTTCTGCTGGTATTCGCAACGAAGTGATTGCATCATGGGTGAAGAGTAGTGGAATGTTGCTGGCTGCTTATGGCGTGGCAGGTATTGTAGCTACCTTGTCCTTTGGTGTTGTTTGGGGAGGGGGATTGGCTGGCCTTATTGTGTTGATAGCGGGTTGTAAGCATCTTGGTGCTCTGCAGCAAGTTGGCAATTCTCTATGTTCAAGAGGTATGTTGCAGTATTTGCGCTATTGGCAACAAACCTATATTCTGTGGTCTGTCATCGCTTTTTTGGTGAAGGATACGTCTTCGGTTGTATATATCAGTTTGGCACTTGCCATCTTGCTTGCTAAAAATCATGCAGGAATGCTCAATGATGTGAAGCTGACATTCTTTAGGTCTGTTGGTGCGGAATGGAGTGCTCCTGACGATATGGAGGACAGTCATTATTGTGACGAGAAGAAGGTTCTGTGTGTAGGAGGTGTGGTGCTTGGTATTCTTTCGGTACTGATAGCCGACTCCCAACTGTCGATTTCTGTGTCTGGATTATGGGACGTCTTTAACAAGAACTTAGGCGGACCGGCTTTGGTAAGTCCCATACTCTTTGTCGTCATGTTCCTTCTTTATGAGCGTATTGATCGTTTCGTATTGAAAGTGGATAAGGGGGATAAGTCTTATGAGCGTAGTGGCAATATGCGACTTTTAGGGTCTGTAGCCTTGGGTCTTTGGTCTTTCTTATGCTTGCTTTTTGGCGAGGACGCCAATGTGTATCTTATAGCTTCCTTCTGTGTGATCTTGTGTGTTGTTTTCGCTTATGAGGATACTCCCAAGGAGGTGCGTTGGCGCAAGATAGTTTTCCAAGCTGTGGCTGCAGGTATTTCTTACATGGCAGGATTCTCCATTGTCGGAGTGCTGATCCTGTTGTTCTCATTGATGTTTCTCTTCAAGTTCATGAAGTTTGAGTTGCATGATATGTTCAGTTTTGGTAATTCTGTACAGGGATGGACCAATAAGGGCAATTTTCATATCATCAATACTGTCACGGGATTGGATGAGGATGGAAACCGTTGGGTTGTGAAATAAGTTTTTTAAAATGATAATGATTTAATACTTGAATTTATGAAGAAAATCTTTAGTTACTGGGTGCTGTGCCTGATGGCATTTGCTACCTCGGCATTGGTAAGTTGTAGCTCCGATGATAATGGAGACGAGTGGGGTGGATTTAAGTTTGAGAATGTTCGTGATGGCAAACTGTCTGTTGCCGCGGATCAAACCTCTTCAGAAATCATCATGAAGGCATCCAAGGCTTATCGTGCTTATGTTTCAGCTACGTCGGATGGTTCGTCTACAGAAGAAATCAGTTGGCTGCATTATGAAGGCTCTCGCCTTGATGACGGAACCTGTTATATCAATATCCGTCTTGACAAGAACGATACAGGAAAAAGCCGTTCTGCATACATTATTATAGTATGTGACGACAAGACGGTGCCCATATTGATTACTCAGACTGCTGAGGATAGCTCAAATGTTGGAGGAGATTCCGATGTTGATAATGGTGGCATTACGGCTCTCTTTACTATTACCAAAGAATGTTCTGTCATTACTGGTACTCATGTAGAAGATGACGGGACGGAGACTTATGAGCTACAGTATCAGAATGGCAATTTGACGAGGTTCAAGCATGTGTTTCGTGATGAATTTGATAATGCTGACGACGACTATTGTATTGAGACTACTACCGGAACAATCTTTCACTCGGGAACAAGCATTAAGACGGATTGGAATAGAAAATTTATCAATTATCCTTCTCAGAAGACAGAAGAGGAAGTGGTAGACTTTAATGCCAAATTGGAGAATGGTAGGGTAGTCAGTGGTACTATCTTCCAGTCATGGATGAATGGCACAAGACCATTTGAGATATCTTATAATACTGATGGTACGCTGAAGCAGACTCGTTATAATGACATCAGTGAGGCTGATGGCTCTGACGACTGGGACAACCATACTTTTGTTTGGGAAAATGGTTATCTCACAAAGGTGAAGTGTGAAAGCATGGATGCTGTCTCTACATTCGCTTACGACAAGACAACAGCCATTCCTGCACCTTTTGATAAGGCTCTCGACCTGAATATGTTGTTGCTTTTGGAGGAGGCAGAGTTCTTTGATGGCACCAATGGTGAGATTTTGAATGTTTTGGCTATAGGTGGCAAGTTGGGCACTCGCTCCAAGGGATTGATCAAGGAGTATCACTGCGATTGGACAGAAGACGCGCCTTTCACTCTCAAGATGACCTACAAAAAGCTGACCAGCAATGAGGTCATTGTGGAAGTAAACCATTATGAAAATAATCAATTACGTTTTGGTTATAAGTGGACTATCAAGCGTTCTTGATCAATTAGCAAGAAATGAAATATGAAAAAGCGGACATCGGATTCAAGCCCAATGCCCGCTTTTTGGTTAAAGCCAATAATAGTATCCGTTTCTATACTCAGCACCGTTTTCGGTGTAGCCTGACGGTACTTACCGATAAGACGAAAGTTCTATATTCCTCTTTCTGCCCAGTCGCCACGGTCGAGGGTGCGATAACCGATGGCCTCTGCCAAGTGGTGCGACTCTACATGTTCGCAGCCTTCCAGGTCGGCAATGGTGCGTGCTACCTTCAGGATGCGGTTGTAGGCGCGGGCAGAGAGTGACAGACGTTCCATCGCCATTCTCAACATGCTGATGCCAGCCTCGTCGGGTTCGGCATACTGATGTATCATGCGCTCGCTCATTTGTGCATTGCAGTGGATTCCTTTTTGTCCGCTGAAGCGTTCCGCCTGGATTTCCCTTGCCCTTATCACACGTTTGCGTATCTCGGCACTTGGCTCACCTTGTGCCGCCTTCGAGATGTCCTTGAAGGGAACGGGAGTTATCTCGCACTGGATGTCGATGCGGTCGAGCAGGGGACCAGAGATTTTGTTCATGTAGCGTTGTATCTGTCCTGGGGTGCAGACACAGTTGTGGGTTGGATCGCCATAATAGCCGCAGGGACAAGGGTTCATGCTTGCCACAAACATGAAAGAACAAGGATAGTCGATGGTGTATTTGGCGCGGCTGATGTTGATGTGCCGGTCTTCCAAAGGCTGGCGCAGCACCTCGAGGGTCGTCTTGTTGAACTCGGGCAGCTCGTCGCAGAAGAGTACGCCATTGTGTGCCAACGAGATTTCGCCAGGCTGAGGAGTTGCTCCTCCACCTACTAAAGCCACTTGAGATATGGTGTGATGGGGAGAGCGGAAAGGACGTTGCGAGATGAGCGATACGTTCTTGCCCAACTTGCCAGCTATGGAATGTATCTGTGTGGTTTCCAAACTCTCAGAGAGCGTGAGAGGAGGAAGAATGGAAGGCAGACGCTTAGCCATCATCGACTTACCCGAACCAGGAGGTCCTACCATGATGAGGTTGTGTCCGCCTGCCGCAGCTACTTCCAAGGCACGCTTTACGTTCTCTTGTCCTCTGACGTCAGCATAGTCGAGGTCGAAATGACTCTGGTTCTCGTAGAATTCCTTGCGGGTATCGACGATGGTGGGAGAAGAATTGCTCTGGTCGTTCATGAACTGGATGACCTCGAGCAGGTTTTTCATGCCGTACACCTCTAAGTTGTTGACCACGGCAGCCTCGCGCACATTCTGTTCGGGTACGATGAGACCCTTGAAATGTTCGGCTCTTGCCCTTATGGCAATAGGCAGTGCGCCCCTGATGGGCTGCAAGGTTCCGTCGAGACTCAGCTCGCCCACCATCATATATTCCTTGAGATGAACTTCTATGATGTTGCTGTTGGCTCCCAATATGCCGATAGCTAAGGGCAGGTCGAAACTGCTTCCTTCCTTGCGAAGGTCGGCTGGAGCCATGTTGATGGTAATGTCAGCCACTGGAAACTTGAAGCCACTATACTGCAGGGCGGCGGCTATTCGGTCGCGGCTTTCTCTTACAGCCTCGTCGCCAAGACCCGTGAGATGATACTGTACGCCTCGGTTGAGGCTTACTTCTATGGTTACGGTGGTTACTTCCAGACCGTTTACGGCTGCGCAATAGGTTTTTACTAACATGTCTTCAGGTTTTAGATGGTGATGAAGATTGTTGTCGTTTCGGGGGGTGTTGATATGCTTTATTTCAGCAGTTGGTCCAACTTGCTGTTCAGCTCTTTCTTCTTCAGGCTCCGCGCCACGATTTTGCCATTCTTCAGCACGATGTTGTCGGGGATTCCTATCAGTCCGAGTTTCAGGAGAGTCTTGTCGGCAAGCAAGTCTCCGTTGCATACGTTGGGCCATGAGATGGAGTCGCGCTCCAGGTTTCTTTTACAGTCGGCCTTATTGCCGTCTATACAGATACTCATCAGTTTGAGTTTTCCCTGCGAGCTGCGCTGGCGCTTCTTGAGTTCGCGCAAGAGGTCCATGCTGTCGAAGACGGAGGTCGACCAGGTGGTGATGACGGCTACGGGTGCCGAGGCAAGAGATGTGCTTGATATGAGTTTCCCGTTGGTGTCGTAGGCTGTGAATACAGGCAGTTGTGAGCCGATGCCTGCGCTCTTGAGCCATTTGATCTGCTGTGCCAGTCTTGCGAGATTGCCGTTGCCGGGCTGTTCTTTGCTCAGAATGCTGAGCAGTTGTGAAGCCTTGGCGTAATCGGGCGAAAGAGCAGCCACGAAGTATTTTCTGACGAGGAATACGCTTACTACCGAGGCAGGGTTGTCTTTGATAAACTGCTCGGCTATTCGGGTTTCTTCGGGAGGTGAGACGTTGAGAATCTGTTCGCGGAACGAGTTCATGAGCTCATTGTCCTTGCTTCCCTTTACAGTAAGTTCCTTGAGGTGAGAGGCGTCAGCCTTGATGTCTACCGACTTTCCCGGCTCAGCGAATACAGGCTGCTCGGAGAAGTTGGGGAACACAATCATCAGGGTAAATTTGTCTTTGCAGGGAGCCTCGTAGGTGAAACGTCCGTCTATCACCTTGATGGTGTCGACACCTTCGATGCCGCCATCAGGACTGTAAACATAAAATTCACCTTGGTCCATGTGAAGAAATCTGCCTTCGAGCTGAAATCTGTTGCTGCTTACCCCACAGGCGGTAAGTGTAAGACTTGCTATTAGAATAAAAAAATAAGCAAATTTTTTCATATGTAGGAGGAAAGTGCCGCGAGCGGGACTCGAACCCGCACAGCCATTACTGGCCAAGGGATTTTAA
>OGHM01001085.1_pt1 | contig 11328 bp, 11 predicted proteins | sample 1571531 | NCBI WGS metagenome assembly OGHM01 (sample SAMEA2582031, study PRJEB24529) | metagenome | biome: Human gut stool | place: China | collected 2011 | reverse complement strand
CAACTACACAATCTCCTGCGAGGTGGTCAGCGTGATACCAAAGGAGACCGTGAAGGAGGTGATGGGCGGACTGATGGGTGCCATCACGGAAGGACTGAAGGGCAAGAAGACCGAGGACGGCAAGGATCATGATGGCGACATCAAGGACTTGGACGACGAGTTTAAGAAGGAGATAGAAAAGGCAGTTGACCAAGATGCCCAGACCTCGGAGTATCTCAGTGTGACCTGCTTCGAGGATGGCTGGCCTAGCAGCGTGTTGAAGCAAAATAAATCTGTGATAGCTGGCCGTGGCAAGCTGAAGCAGAAACTCATCGAGGCTTGCCGATTCGCACAGCGCGAGAAATGATGAACTATTTCGACCTGTACAGATTGAAAGTTTTCTAACTGAATTGCAAGCCACGACTTTTCAGTATTTCAATTTGTTTATCAAAAGTTTTGATGGTTTTGGTGTATGGAATCCGGGTCATAAACGCATATAAACAAAAATAACTCACCCTGAGCGCACTGTTCTAACGGGAAGCGGGGTGAGTATGTTGCTGCAACAAGTACGAAGTATTTTTGAATAATACAAATCTAAGAATTGATATTTCACATAAACACCTCCATGCCATTTATTTCAAACACGCACGCATCTCTCAGTTGTCGGATTTCATTGCTATCCAGCAATTTTATTCTTCGCGTGCCTTTGTAGAAGTCGTAGTGAAGCGAGATACAGCGGTGCCAGCGTTGGATTTCACCGCTGCGCGTTCATAGTTTGGTGTCTACGGGTTCGGGAGATTGGAGCATACGTTTGAGTGTGGTGATATGAATAGCGTGGGGCATTAGTCAAAAGTGTCCTTGTCCTCGCGTTGGATAACATACTGCGTGGCACACTGGCCCGTTTCATTTGGAAGAACCATGTACCGCAAAATAAGATGAAAGTTATGCGGCACCAAACGTACCGCGTGCGTGGTGAGAAAATGCGATTGCAGGAACAGCTCGCAGTTTGTCCTTAGCATTTGCAGTTTATAGTAAACCAGAGTAAACTCGCCCAAAGTATAATCGATGCGGTCCACTTGCATACGGAAACTGCACGTGGCATACACCAGCTGCTTTGCCTCCATGTAGTTCTCAATAATGCTGCGCAAATCATAGATGCTCGCCTTTCCCCCATGAGCATAAAGCGTGGTGGAAAAAACAGGCGACTGACTGCGGTTGAGATAGATAGCCAAATACACGGAACTGCCTTGAAAGTCTGACATCTCGAATACATCGGGAATGCTCGAAGTGAAATCGTATGTCAGCGGATTAAAGTTGAACGCTTCATAAGCGTTGAAAGAAAAAGCCAGGGAACGTGATAACCCTCGCAATATCGCACAAACCTCGGGTTACGGAAAAGATATACGCACATATAAAAAGCAAAAAAGACAGGTAACGTTAACAGATATAATTATCTTTGCGTCTAGAAATCAACTATAAAAGGACTTTATCTATAGGAGCATACATCGTATCTTTAGCATACAATCACAATTTAGACATAACATCCGACAAAAAATTCGCAGAAGACATAAGTAAAAGGTTTTCAGCAAATCTAACAATGTTTACTGATGAGGATAATGAATTTGAAAGACATGAAATACTTTTTATAGAAAGAGAAGATGCCATAAGGAATATCTCTATTACAAAATGTTCTCCGTCTAATGTAAATGCAAATTTATATATCGTGAAATTGTTAGATAACAATAATACATTTGAGGTGTATTCTCATCATGTTGATCTTTATCTGATGAAAACAAATATTACTCGTTGGTGCGGCATTGAAAGGGCAGTTCGTAATAAAAAAAATCTAGAATTATTGCATAAGTTTAGATTAAGCATGAAGAAAATATGTAATACTCTTGGTTGCGATATATGCGTATACTTTTCAGATGAAGATGACACAGAACAACTATGGGAAGAAAGTCGAAAAAAATGCGATTTTAATAGCATTATGGAGTATGTCGGAAAGAAACAATACATCAAGAGTTCTTGTGAAGAAGATGTAAGAGGTATGCTTAATCTTTCGGAATACTTAATGAATAATCAATGCATTATAAATAATTGGTTCTATTTTATGGATGTTATTGTAGACGACTTCAAGGACTTAAAATAACAATTGGGTAGGAGGTAAATGTTATTCACAAAAGGCATTTACCTCCTACTTTCACATTTACCGACCTCCCACACCACCGTACGTGCCGTTCGGCATACGGCGGTTTCGTGCTTTTACACCTCACGGTGTGTGACAAGTTATTTTCAGCTATCCCTTTGAGATACGTCACTTCTATTCTATTGTCGGATTCCGTCCTATCGTGTGAATAGAGAGTTCCTTTTAGGACATCTGACTACAAAAGACTCTCAAGGTAGCAGTCATTTACTATTATACTGCACGATTCAGTCCTTCCCTTTAGGCAACCATTTTTTCGCAAGACGCTTGGCTTCCTTTGCAAAATTACAGGTAACCTTAATACTATATACTATAATTCATCGAACAAGTTATCTGCTGATTGAAGAACTCTTTTGCCTGCAATAGCCTCCTTTACTTCTTGTAGTGCCCCTTTCAATTCCACCATTAAATCACGAGGAGTTTTTATAGTATCTCCGTCTTCATCTTCAGGAAAGATGCGGAAACTACCTACACGTGATTTTAGGACGACGTGTTCACCTGCTTTTGCCAAATTCAGATATTTAGTCTGTTTGGTTCTAAAGTCTCTTGTGCTAACTACAACCATAATTGTATATTATTTGTTGAATGGCAAAGGTAGGGATAAGTTTCTATGTAGGCAACCATTTTATTATATTGGGGTAGCCAAAACACTACATAAACGCCTCCAACTCATTAATTTCAAACACGCACACATCTCTCAGTTGTCGGATTTTATTAGAGTCCAGCAGTTTCATTCTTCACGTGCCTTTGTAGAAATCGTAGCGGAGAGAGATGCAGCGGTGCCAGCATTGGATTTCACCCGAGCGCGTCCATAGTTTGAGGTCTACTGGTTTGGGAGATTGGAGCATATGTTTGAGCGTGGTGATGTGAATAGCGTGGGGCATTAGTCAAAAGTATTGTTGTAAACTGGATTAAAGATATTATGGGCTCTGTAATGAAGTGTGTGGGGAATTTGTTGTTATGACAAAAATAAACAGCAATTTGTCGAAGAGTTGCGCCACGAACGCAAGCTAACCTGGGGGCGACGCGTCCTCGCGTCGGCATTGCCAACTTGGGGCTCGATGCCCCAAGTTGGCAATACTTAAAGTATTGATATTCATGTATTTGCAAGTCAAGGCATCGAGCCTTGACTTGCAAATGCCGACGCGGGGACGCGTCGCCCCCAGGTTTGCTGGCGTTCAAGATAGAAAGCACCTTGCTGCCCCTTGTAAAAAATGGACAAATCCACATCGTTACATACTTAAAATCTAAGAAAATGAGAGAAAGCGACCATCTTATCCTCATTGCCAGTGGTAAAATCTGAGCAAAAGCCACCCACATCTGGCTCGTATCAATGAGCGGTGACAATGCTGCGAATACTGCAAAAGTCCAAGGCTATGCGCTCTGCTTTCCGACAAAGCGCATGGGGCGACCAAGAACATCTCCGATAATGCCTCTGCCGTGTCACGAGATTGCCGAAGCAAGGCGCTTGTCACCGCCCCCACATCTAAACCCTACCCATGTAGTCCACTTCTCCCACTCCTCCACACCCAAGCGCACGAAAAAGCCGCCATGTGCACAGCAAGAGAGCCAATGCGCACAGCGGCTGAAAGAAAGGATTGCCCGAAAGGGAGGGCTTAGAAACTTATCCCCCCTTCCAATACAATTTGAATACTTTATAGTAACTTCATTAGCAGTCAGGACATTTGTGGTAAGTGTTCCTTCAGGGATAACATTGACAGCCAAGCAAGGAAAGGCCATGCAAATACACCTAATCCCACACCAAGACCTATTGCGAGACCTTTTTTATTTTTACCCTCTCGTGAAATGCTGCCTCTCATTAAGTTTACCTAGAGTTTCTTATACTTTACTCAAAAGTCTACAATGCAAATGAATATTTGATAATAAATTCACGTGGGCGCAACCTATAGACCGTATGAGTTGTAAAATTGGATTTTATAATCTTACGTTCGTATGTATCATTGCCTATAAGGTTGTTTAGGCAGAGAGAGATTTCGCTGTTCTTCAGTTTATAAGCTATCGACATATCGGAAAAGAAATTGAACGAGGCAGACTTGTCACTACTGTGATAGAACTCGTTTTTCCATTGTAGCACCCATTTTTTCGGAGTGACAAACAAGTCAAGTGTATGATTGAATGTGTTTGTGCTTTGGGTATAGGCATCCGAATCATCTGTCTGTTCTCGTTTGTTCTCAGTGTGGAAAAGATAAGAATCCTCTTCCACTGAAAACCAGACGCAAGGTCTGTATGAAAGCGAAATTGATGCGTTAATGTTTCTGAATCTATTAGCCACAGGATTGTCATTCCACAGACTGTACGTGTTGCTTTGACTGAAATAAGCCTCTAACCTAACAGACACTTTGCCGCCAAAATCTTTTGTTAGTTTTCCATTTGCATAAAGCGTACTACCCCCACGTTTATATGCTGTAGCTATTGAATTGTAAACGATTCCGTTTAATTGATGGGCGTATAGCATATTGTTGGGACAATAGTTATAGCCTGTACGCAACGATGCGAACAATCCATAACGGACATTCTTGAAAGTGGCATGAAGGCTGGCCGTGTGCATTTTCATGCTGTAGAAACTGCCATTGCCACACTTCTGCATTAAGTAGCTTGTAAACAAAGGTGTTTGCCACGACTCAAGTCCGTCCTTTGACTGTTCGGAATAGGAATAGGCAGAGGTGACGCTCCAATGTGCATTGGGCTTGTAAGTTAGCGTCAAATATGGCTCAAACTCCAGATGTTGAAGCTTGTCGTTGCCCAAAGATTGTGCGAGCAAGGCAAGTGGCAAATGGATGTTCCAGTTGAACTTTTCGTTTTGTTTGTACAATTCTACAGTCGCTTTGGTGGTATGTTGTACATAGTCTAACGACAGATGACTGCTCTTCTCTTCAGCATGTTGCGTGAAGCCTTCATTGCCAACACTATATCGTGCATTGATTCCGCCTAAAGGATGACTGAAAGCTGTCGTAGCTCCCCAAAACATAACCGTCTGATTCAACTCCTGCAGACTTCCATTGACTGTCAGCAACTTGCTTGGCAAATAATTGTAGGAGAAGTAAGCACGACTGTTCAGATGCTTCCCATTCTTCAGCTTGTTAATCATTTCCAGTTCATCAGACATGGTGCGCTTATGCGGTTTGACATACAAGTCTTGCTGCAGAGAGTTGACGAGCGCAGTTCCAGTGCCACGATCAAACGTAAGGCTTGTACAGAAACTATTGGTCAGAAAAAGCCAGTCATTGTTCACGCGGTAAAGCAATTCACCGCTGGCAAAATTTTTATGGTTACGAGCATACGAATACTCCGCAATGCGGTTGTCGGTTGCGATGTCGGTATATTCGGTCACAGCTTCCTCTTCCACCTTGGTTTGGTCGAATACACCGCTCAACAGAAAACGCAAGTCGGCATCCTTGCCTGTCTTGAAAATCCAGTTGGAAGACAGCATGTGCGTCTGGTTCATTCTGGTGCGTGAAGGATTAAGGTCGGGAACATCCAAGGATATGTCATCCACAAAGTTTGAAGCCTCTGGCATTCCATAGCCAAAGAACTTTCTCAGATTGATTCCTTCTTTCAGTTCCGTTCCGCAGTTGTTGAATTTGTACAACGAGAAAGTCTGCATCTTCCGGGAAAAGAACATTGAATTAAGTCGACTGTCACACAGAAAATCCACACACCTCTGCAAACTACTCCCTGCCCCCAAGTCAACCATGCCTTGCCAAACATTCTTGGCATCATCACGAAGCACAATGTTCAGTGCAGCCTGCTCGGAAAAGTCAAGGCCGCGCAACATCTTAATTTTCTGATGATTCTCGTACACCTGTACGGATTTTACCTTGTCTGCAGAAAGATTCTCTGAGACTTGGGCATATTTGGAACCCAACATATCCATACCCTCAATGTAGAATGTATTAATACGTCTCCCCTGATACTCTATTGTACCGTCTTCGTTCACTTGAAGACCTGGCATTTTAGCAATGACATCGGCAATGCTTCTGTCTTGCTGCTGCTTAAAGACATTTACAAGATAGGTCAATGTATCGCTACGCTGCGCGATGCGAGGTGCCTTGATTTTCACCTCTTTGAGATTGTATGACTGCTCGTTTAAGACAATGGTTTGTCCTGACTTAAAGTGCTGAACTTCAATTGTGTCTTTGCCATAACCGAGTAAGCAAAACGTAAGAAATCCTTCTTTCTTTTCAGAAAACGACAAGACAAAGTGTCCGTTGGCATCCGTGCGAGTGAATACCAACGGCTTCTTGCTAGATTTCTCCAGCAAAACCACTGATACGGCTTCAAGTGGTGTGCGTTGTTCATCCACTACACGTCCTGTGAGCGACTGGGCAACGACTTCCGTATAAGCCATTACAAGAAAGACAAGCAATACAATCCATTTATTCATACTCGTCCATTAAACAGGCATTAAAACTACGCTGTGCCTTAGGCGGCTCGCTATATCCACTACCTTGCAAGCGGTTGGTGGTGTTCCACTGGTCTTTCCAATAGTCTTTCAACAGACGTTGGAACTTCATTGGAGTCAAATGCTCATAACGCTTGGGCAGAAAACAGATAATTGCTGTTGTCCGCAACTGTTCGATTCCTGTGGCAACAAACGAAAATTCATTCTTGCTTTCAGAAGCCGCCAATATGAGTCCCGGCAGTCCGCCTAATTTCCATGGACCATTGTCAAAAGGCAAGTCCAAGGTATACCATGCCGTCCAAGTGCGTCCACGGAATTGGCAGACAGCCTTATGGCAGGGATAACCTATGATGATAGTGTCGCCTTCTGCCAGTTTCCATGAGAAAGTAGGAACAGACTCTTCATAGCAAAAGAAGAAGTCATTGTGCAGAACATCCGTATAGGTGAGCGTACCCTTTTGCGGAATATGCTTATAGACTTCATACTCGCGTCCTTTCTTTGCCCCGAATCTGTCTCCCAAGAATTGCAGATAGGTCATTGGGTCGGAAGTTGCGCTTCTTACAGAGTCGCGTTGATGAAGGAACTGCTCAAAACGTTGGCTGTAAAACCGAGACGAATGTTTGCCTATATCCAACAAGTTTATATCATCAAACGCTTCTTTTTGCTCCAGTGTGTGCTTGTACAATGCGTGATACTGCACGCGCACACAGACTGTGTCCGTCGTATTTTGGGCATAAGCATTTGCTACAACTATGCAGAATGCCAAGATACTGAAAAGTAATTTCATGATTGATATAAATAATTATCGCATAGCTACCATTAATACATAATGACAACTATGCGATATATTAGATTTGAATAATTCCTATAAACTAACAATCCAAATTATTAGTTTGAATGATTTGTTACTCTACCAACCTCTACACCATCCTTATAATGGATAATGGTTGTGGTCTTATTGCCTCTATTATAAACCACCTCAACCTCATAGCCATTACCATTGTCTGACAGGCTTTGCGCTTTTGCCGTTTGTGGAGCAAGCAAAGAAGCTCCAATGGCAAAAAAAACAGATAAGATATACTTTTTCATACGCTTATTATTTTAGCGTTGATGAATATGTTACGAAGATAGTGATTTTAGTGATAACATGCAAGCCTTTTATGAGATTTTTTTTGTTTTGGGGATTATCTTTTTGTGCAAACCATCAAGTTTGTAAAAAAGAGAGACTACGACAAGCATAATAATACCATTCATGTACCAAACTTTCGCCCCCTTGTATAAATTCTGCTTTTCAAGTTGTCCCATTGTTCTAGGCAAAAGAAAGCCGCCATGCGCATAGCAAGAGAGCCAATGCGCACGGCGGCTGAAAGAAAGGATTGCCCGAAAGGGAGGGCTTGGGAGAATGGGTTACTACTTCTTGTACGACTGATCTAACAGTGGCAAAATCATTTTCGGGTCTTTCTTGAACTCCTTCAATGAAATCTCATCATTCTCTATTTTCTTTATGACTTCAGGAAAATCCTTTAAAGCAAATTTTAGTTCCTTCTTTATTGCAACTCGTATCCCTTTGACATCAAGCCAATATGCGTTTGCATAGGTGGCATCCTTGGTCAAGTAGTAGTATTTCCAAGTGTCGCGTGAAATGGTGGAACTTTTGGTGTACGTGTTGTCCGCAAAGGACATCGTATATCCCTTTACGTTCTTGCCATTATAGAAAAGGCGCAAGAAAACAGGCTTCTTGAATGGTTTCGGATTTTTGTGGAGAGGACCAGGAATAGTGGACAATGCTTGAACCGATTCGTAGACAAGAGGCATAGAATCCATTTCAAGGTTGACGAACTCCACTCTTTTCACCTCTTCACTCGTATAGGTAGTAGTTTTCCCCTTGTACTCTGTGCTAAAGGTAAACTTCTTTACTTCAGGAAGCATGGTGTTGTAGAAACTTGTCATGGAGTAGCCTTCCAAAGTAGTTCCGTCCACCTTGGTTATCCTTACACGATACTGTTCAGACTTATCCGCTTTTTGTGCATACGCACAGAATACGGAGAAGAATGCAACTAAGATAGCAATGACTTTGTTCATAATCATAAAAAGTTTTAGTTCGATTTCGCAAAAATAGACATTCTATCTCACACCACCCACAAATCCGCCATAAAAATCATGCTGCGGAAACTTCTCACAGCCAATGTACAGCGTATCAAAAGCATCAGTGCCATCGGTACGATGCTCCAACAAGTCCTCCTCCGATTCAGGATTCTTCTCTGTGGACTTGTTTTTGCGAAAGCCGTTTCTTCCACGTTCCCCCTTGCACTTTGTATGGCAGGAATAAGATCATCGTTGTTTTGTTTTACGAATGTTGGCTGCACTCGACAAAGTTCAAACAAGTTTGACTTTGTTCTCATTTGCACAACATTTGGCGGTTGAAATAAGGCATCAAGCGTTGCTTGCCTGAAAATCCTTGATTGATGAGCAAGTACTTTTATCATGGCGCATGGGGTTGCCCAAATACACATCTTGCACACTCCAACCGTGGCGTTCAAACTCATGCACAACTACCCAATGAAAATCTTGGTCGTTCACCGCATAGTTAGAGCCAAGAGCAGTAGCATCATAGTAATAGATGACACTGTGGTTGGCATGGGGCGCATAGTAGGTGCAGAAGTCTGCAATGAGCGCAGGGATTTTGCGCTCAAATTTTGGATCAGCCGTCGTATGCAGTGGACCTCTTCACATAATGACGAAATATTGCATCGGAACTTCAAAAGTCTTGAGGTAGTTGGCAATTCGAAAGTAACTGATTATTTGAAGTTGTTGAATTTCATGTGTTTCATTACGAAAAAGAAGACCTCTGCTTTTTAGTTGAGAATGATTTGAGGGTAGTCAAGTGGTTGCTTTGTATAGTTCATAAACGTATATAAAAACGAAGTTCCGCCCTGGTTCGCTGTTCTAATGGGAAGCGTGGCGGAATCTGTCACTGCGAAAGTACGAAGTTCTTTTCAAAGCAACAAATCTCAGCCCAAGTAATTTCACATAAACACCTCCAACCCATTTATTTCAAACACGCACAAATCTCTCAGCTACCGGATTTCATTGCTATCCAGCAGTTTCATTCTTCGCGTGCCTTTGTAGAAGTCATAGCGAAGCGAGATGCAGCGGTGCCAGCATTGGATTTCACCCGAGTGCGTCCATAGTTTGAGGTCTACGGGTTCAGGAGATTGGAGCATACGTTTGAGCGTGGTGATGTGGATAGCTTGGGGCATTAGTCAAAAGTGTTGTTGTAAACCTGGTTAAAGATATTATGTAAGCGAGGAACGGTGAATAGCACCTGCTTGCGAAGCGGTTTCCAATTGAACTTCACATGGTTGTTCGCGTTGGTGGCATCAGAAAGTTCACTTTCGATGTCAGTAATAAGAAATGTCCCCAAAATTATTTTATTACCAAATTACGCGAGTTCGCGTATAAAGGAAAAATTGAGACGGAGGAGGATTTTGCCGATACCATTGTTCCGTGCTACGATTGGATAGCATGATGTGCATTCTCTCCTTCGATTACGCACGCTGTGCATGGGATTTGGACGGACTGCACCTTTTGCAATGGTCATGTACCTCTAAAACACAAAAAACACGGAAGTGAGGTGAAAGCTCCGTGCCTTTTGTAATAAACGAAAAGTTCCGCTGATTATTCCTCTTCCGAGCAGAAGTGAAAAAAAGCATGGTACAATCATCTATTTCAGATGAGCGTACCATGCTCTTTATTCTTTCAGACAATCTTATTTTTTGTCCAAAAGTCCATCAAATGTTTTGATCAGTGCAAATGGGTCTGCATAGAAAGACTTTGAGTCAAGTTCCTTGATAACGGGTTTCATTACAGGAAAATCCTTGAAGACCAATTTGAGTTCTGCTCTCCAACCAACCGCTGCACTCATCCAAAAAGCGCGAGCTACATCTTCTTTTTTCAACTTGAAGTAGAGCATACCTCCCGTACCTGTTAGTTGAAGGGTCTTAGTGTTGGTCCGCGTGGAAATGGTGTGGACATATCCCGTGACGTTCTTACCTTCATAAACTACCTGCAAAAACACAGGGTCGCTATAAGGTTTCGGATTCTTGTTCCACACATTGGGTAATGCTTTTTGCGCTTTCAAAGCCTCAAAGGTGTACCATTTCTGGCTTTTGGCATCGTAAACACGAAGATTTTTTACCTCTGTGGATTTGTAGGTTTTCTTTTCCCCCTTGGCGTCTTTCACCTTAATAGAGTTTGCATCATCAACAGAGAACAAGGTTCTGGTAGTACCTTTCACGACCTTGCCATCTGTAAGTCTGACTTCTACTTTGGTCTGTGCTTGTGCAAAGGCGCAGAACAAACAAGCAAGAAGCATAAATAGAGTTTTTCTCATATCATAAAATTTAGTAGTTAAACATGTATTTGCAAATATATAGATATATTTTACCCCCCCAAAAAAAATAATGATATTTTTTATGCCACAGATTTATCCTCTTCATCGTCCGAGTCACCCGTAATCAGATTGATGCCGAACTGGTCTATCAACTTCTGGTAGTCAAAGCAATAGCTACGTGCCGATTGAGAGAGTTTAGCCAGGTTGCCATGCTTGTCCTGTTTGGCAGATTTCTTTAGAAGAAATATCCATACATTTTCAGAACTTTTGAATTATCTTTCATGTTTCATTTTTTGTTATAAAGTAATTGAATATCAGTCATTTCAA
>OGHM01001084.1_pt1 | contig 11333 bp, 8 predicted proteins | sample 1571531 | NCBI WGS metagenome assembly OGHM01 (sample SAMEA2582031, study PRJEB24529) | metagenome | biome: Human gut stool | place: China | collected 2011 | reverse complement strand
TCGGTCGTCAGCCCTTTGCCGCCCTCAAGATAAGCCCCTTCGGCCTGGTTGGCGGCAATGGCGCCGCCCCAGAGAAACCCTTGCGGAAATGTCGACATGCGTTACCTCGCTTAAAATCAGGAAATTTGTGTGGCCGTGTTGCCTGAGGGCTGAGTGGCCTGACGCTTGCGCGCGTCGGCGGCGGCGTCCTCAAGCGGAATATCTTCAAAGCCCAGAATCAGCGTCAGCACGAATGACAGTACCACCGCCAGCGCCATCACGCCGAAGACCCAGACGATGGTCATTGGGTTTGATGGGTCGAAGAACTGCACGCTGGTGAACAGCCCCGGTGCCGCCATCGAGTGGCTGGCAAGCCCGGCGATACCGGCCACCGCGCCGCAGATAAAGCCGCTGATTAAGCTGGCGATCAGCGGGCGCTTCAGGCGCACCGCCACGCCGTACAGCGCCGGTTCGGAAATCCCGGCCAGGATCGCGGAAGCGGCAGCCGCCAGTGCGGTCTGGCGCAGCTCCGGGTTTTTGGTTTTCCACGCCACCGCCAGCGATGAGCCGCCGAGCGACAGGTTGGCGCCGATTTCTGACGGCATCACCATCCCTTCTTTGCCGGTTTCGGCAATGGTCTGAATGATGGTTGGCGTAAAGACGCGGTGCATCCCGGTCATTACCAGCAGAGGCCACAGCGCGCCCATAATGGCGACTGAAAGCCAGCCCAGATAACCATGAATGGTGTAAACCAGCGCCGAAATGGCGCTACCGATCCAGATACCAATCGGGCCAATCAGCAGGATTGCCAGCGGTGCGGCAATCAACACAATCAGCATTGGCTTGAGGAAGTTTTTGGTCACCGCCGGTGTAATGCTGTCCACCCAGCGTTCGATATATGACAGGCACCAGGTCATCACCAGCGCCGGGATCACCGTGTAGGTGTATTTCACCGCGGTGACCGGGATCAGGGCAAATTCGACATGTTCACCCTGGGCCGCTTTCGCCATCAGTTCAATAAAACTCGGATGTACCAGCACACCCGCGATGGCAATCGCCAGCGACATATTGGTTTTAAATTTGATGGCGGCAGATGCCGCGACCATCAGCGGCAGGAAGAAGAAAGCACCGTCACCAATCACATTCAGAATGGTTAAGGTCGGCGATCCTTTTGTCAGCACGCCGCTCATCTCGAGGATCATCGCCAGCAGTTTGACCATCGATCCGCCGATAATCGCCGGGATCAGCGGTGACATGGTGCCGATCAGCGCATCGAGGATCCCCGCACCAATGCGACGCAGCGTGAGTTTGGGTTTACCCACGGGCAGGGCGGGCTGCATATCTCCCGGCAGCAGGCTGACGACTTCCTGAAAGGCTTGTGAAACGGTATTGCCGATAATCACCTGACACTGGTTGTCACTACGTACCACGCCGAGCACGCCGGAGATGGTTTTTAACGTCGGGCTGTCGATAAGCGCATCATCTTTGATAACAAAGCGCAAACGCGTCATACAGTGGGTGACTGCCGAGATGTTATCAACGCCGCCCAGTGCCGCTATCACCGAGCGTGCCAGCGCCGCATAATTTTTGGCCATCGGATTTTATCCTGTTATCAGTAGGGTAGATGTAGTTGTTATCAGTCGACGTGACGGAAAAATGCCGATGCTGAAACGGAATTAAGAAACCGGTTTCACAAAATCATGAATAGTTGTCACTAAATAAGCAAGAGAGTTAATTGTTCATTTTTTATATTTGTGAAACCGGTCACCTGAATATTTTTCCCGCCGATTGCGCAAGGACAATCGGCAAACGGTGCAGTACACTGCGTTGATTGCGTGTAAAGGGATGAAAATGATGACGACGATGCTGGAAGTGGCGAAGCGCGCCGGGGTTTCAAAAGCGACCGTTTCCCGCGTGCTTTCAGGTAATGGCTACGTCAGCCAGGAGACTAAAGATCGCGTGTTTCAGGCGGTAGAAGAGAGCGGTTACCGTCCAAACTTGCTGGCGCGCAATCTGTCGGCGAAGAGTACTCAGACGCTGGGGCTGGTAGTGACCAACACGCTTTACCACGGCATTTATTTTAGTGAATTACTGTTTCATGCCGCGCGAATGGCGGAAGAGAAAGGGCGGCAGTTGCTATTGGCCGATGGTAAACACAGCGCCGAAGAAGAGCGCCAGGCGATTCAGTATCTGCTGGATTTGCGCTGCGACGCCATTATGATTTACCCGCGTTTTTTAAGCGTGGATGAGATCGATGACATTATTGACGCGCACAGTCAGCCGATAATGGTGCTTAATCGCCGCCTGCGCAAAAATAGCAGCCATAGCGTCTGGTGCGATCATAAACAGACCAGCTTTAATGCCGTGGCAGAGTTGATAAACGCCGGACATCAGGAGATTGCTTTCCTTACCGGCTCGATGGATTCCCCCACCAGCGTTGAACGTCTTGCCGGGTATAAAGACGCGCTGGCGCAGCATGGTATTGCGCTCAATGAAAAACTTATCGCTAACGGTAAATGGACGCCCGCCAGCGGGGCCGAAGGGGTAGAAACGTTGCTCGAACGTGGGGCTAAATTTAGCGCGTTAGTTGCCAGTAACGACGATATGGCGATAGGGGCGATGAAAGCGTTACACGAGCGCGGCGTAGCGGTGCCAGAGCAGGTGTCAGTTATCGGATTCGATGATATCGCAATTGCCCCCTATATCGTTCCGGCGCTCTCCAGCGTAAAAATTCCGGTGACTGAGATGATTCAGGAAATTATTGGACGGCTGATTTTTATGCTCGATGGGGGCGCTTACACACCGCCGAAAACCTTTAGCGGAAAACTGATCCGCCGCGACTCACTCATTGCTCTTTCGCGATAAACATTGTCATCACATGTCATCGTCACTAGTGTCGATGACATCTTTTTTCCTCTATTACAGAAATTAATTTCCTTAAATAACAGTAAATTAAAAACTGGCATGATTTGTGAATGTATCGGCGCATTAACTGTCATTGCTGGAGAATTTGATGAACCGTTTCATCATTGCTGACGCGAGTAAATGTATTGGTTGCCGTACCTGTGAAGTAGCGTGCGTGGTTTCTCATCAGGAGAATCAGGACTGTGCATCGCTGACCCCGGAAACATTTTTACCGCGTATCCATGTCATTAAAGGTGTGAACATTTCCACGGCGACAGTCTGCCGTCAGTGTGAAGATGCACCGTGCGCTAACGTCTGCCCGAACGGCGCAATCAGCCGCGACAAAGGCTTTATCCACGTGATGCAGGAACGCTGCATCGGCTGTAAAACCTGCGTTGTGGCTTGTCCTTACGGCGCAATGGAAGTGGTCGTGCGTCCGGTTGTGCGTAACAGCGGCGCGGGTCTGAACGTCCGTGCAGAAAAAGCTGAAGCCAATAAGTGCGACCTGTGCCACCATCGTGAGGCCGGTCCTGCCTGTATGGAAGTGTGCCCGACTCACGCGCTGATTTATGTGGATCGCAATAAGCTTGAGCAACTGAGCGCGGAAAAACGTCGTCGCGCCGCGCTGGATTCCACCGCATCTTTGCTGTTCTGATATCTGAAAATCCGCGTAAAATACGGTAGTACTTATGCCGGATGGCGGCTTTGCCTTATCCGGCCTACTGTTCGCATCCACGTAGGCCTGATAAGCGTAGCGCCATCGGGCAAACCGGGATAGATGACTGCGGGAACGACTTAATGACAATAAACAACCACTCCGGCGTACAGCTGCGTATTCGCGGCAAAGTACAGGGCGTCGGATTTCGCCCCTACGTCTGGCAACTGGCGCAGCGGTTACAACTGCATGGCGATGTGTGTAACGACGGTGACGGTGTGGTTGTGCGCTTACAGGAAGATCCGGCGGAATTTATTGCGCAGTTGCATCAACACTGCCCACCGCTGGCGCGCATCGATCGCGTTGAAACGCAGCCGTACAGCTGGAATACGCTGCCGGACGAGTTTGTCATCCGCCACAGCGAGAGCGGGGCGATGGACACGCAAATCGTCCCGGATGCCGCCACCTGTCCCGCGTGCCTGGCGGAGATGCGCGATCCCCGCGAACGTCGCTACCGCTACCCGTTTATCAACTGTACCCACTGCGGCCCGCGTTTCACCATTATTCGCGCCATGCCTTACGACCGCCCGTTTACCGTGATGGCGGCGTTTCCGCTGTGTCCGGCCTGTGATAAAGAGTACCGTGACCCGCTCGATCGTCGCTTCCACGCCCAGCCGGTGGCCTGCCCGGAGTGTGGCCCGCATCTTGAATGGGTAAGTCATGGTGAACATGCAGAACAAGAGGCGGCATTACAGGCAGCTATCGCACAGTTAAAAATGGGCAACATTGTCGCCATCAAAGGGATTGGCGGATTTCATCTTGCCTGCGATGCACGTAACAGTAACGCGGTGGCGACACTGCGGGCACGCAAACATCGCCCGGCGAAACCGCTGGCGGTTATGTTGCCAGTGGCAGAAGGTTTACCAGACGCTGCGCGCCAGTTGCTTACCACGCCCGCCGCGCCGATTGTGCTGGTGGATAAAAAATACGTTCCTGAGCTTTGTGATGATATCGCCCCTGACCTTAACGAAGTCGGGGTAATGTTGCCTGCGAACCCGCTCCAGCATTTGCTGTTACAGGAACTGCAATGCCCGCTGGTGATGACCTCCGGCAACCTGAGCGGTAAACCACCAGCTATCAGCAACGAACAGGCGCTGGCGGATTTGCAGGGCATTGCCGACGGATTCTTGATACATAACCGCGACATCGTGCAGCGGATGGATGATTCGGTGGTGCGCGAAAGCGGCGAAATGCTGCGCCGTTCGCGGGGGTATGTGCCGGATGCGCTGGCTTTGCCTCCGGGCTTTAAAAATGTTCCGCCTGTGCTGTGTCTCGGCGCGGATCTGAAAAATACCTTCTGCCTGGTGCGCGGTGAACAAGCGGTGTTGAGTCAGCATCTGGGCGATTTAAGTGACGATGGCATCCAGATGCAGTGGCGCGAAGCGTTACGCCTGATGCAAAACATCTACGATTTTACCCCGCAATACGTTGTGCATGACGCGCATCCGGGCTATGTCTCCAGCCAGTGGGCGCGTGAAATGAATCTGCCGACGCAAACGGTACTGCATCATCATGCCCATGCAGCGGCGTGTCTGGCAGAGCATCAGTGGCCGCTGGATGGCGGTGATGTCATTGCTTTGACGCTCGACGGTATCGGTATGGGGGAGAATGGCGCTTTGTGGGGCGGCGAGTGCCTGCGGGTGAACTATCGCGAATGTGAGCACCTGGGCGGCTTGCCTGCAGTGGCGCTTCCGGGTGGCGATTTGGCAGCGAAGCAGCCGTGGCGAAACCTGCTGGCGCAGTGCCTGCGCTTTGTGCCGGAGTGGCAGAATTATCCCGAAACAGCAAGTGTGCAACAGCAAAACTGGAGCGTGCTGGCGCGGGCCATTGAGCGTGGAATTAACGCGCCGCTGGCGTCATCGTGTGGGCGTTTTTTCGATGCAGTGGCGGCGGCACTGGGCTGTGCGCCAGCCACGTTAAGTTATGAAGGTGAAGCGGCTTGTGCTCTGGAGGCGCTCGCAGCCTCATGCCACGGAGTGACGCATCCGGTGACAATGCCGCGGGTGGACAATCAACTGGATCTCGCCACTTTCTGGCAGCAGTGGCTGAACTGGCAGGCACCGGTTAATCAACGCGCGTGGGCGTTTCATGATGCGCTGGCGCAGGGTTTTGCCGCGTTGATGCGTGAGCAGGCCACGATGCGTGGTATCACTACGCTGGTATTTAGCGGCGGGGTTATTCATAACCGTTTGCTGCGTGCACGTCTGGCGCATTATCTCGCTGATTTCACATTGCTCTTTCCACAGAGTTTACCGGCGGGTGATGGCGGTTTGTCTCTGGGGCAGGGGGTTATTGCTGCGGCGCGTTGGTTAGCGGGTGAAGTCCAGAACGGATAAAACGTGTTGCATTTGGACACCATTGCCGGATGCGGCGTAAACGCCTTATCCGGCCTACACATGCGTCCCCGTAGGTCGGATAAGACGCGCCAGCGTCGCATCCGACATTTTAGGCACAGTAGCCCACCTACATCGGCAATGTTTTCAACAATCCAAATGCCTCTTTCATCCGATCCTCACTGACCACAAAGGCGCGAAGCTGGTCAGCATCGTCAACGCCGCGCGCCACCATTCCCTGGCGTTCGGTATTAATTTGCCAGCGTAAATCCTGACGCTGGGTTTCGCCTGCCAGATGCAGCGGTAATTCCGGCGTTTTGATTTTCACCAGCATCGCCGGGAGTTTCAGCGGCGTGTTATTGCCGAGAAGATTTTTTGCCAGCACCATCGCGCTAAGTTGAATCGGCTGGAGGAACGGCAATACCTGACCGTTAATTTCCGCGCAATCGCCCAGCGCGTAAATATCGGTATTACTGGTTTGCAGATAACTATCGACGCAAACGCCGCGATTAATCGTCAGCCCGGCGCGTCGTGCCAGGGCGGTTTCCGGGCGCAGTCCGGTGGCGGCAATTACCGCATCCACTTCGATGCTACGCTGGCGGTCCAGCGTTGCCAGAATGCCAGAATCCGTTTTTTCCAGCCCCTGTAACTGAGATTTCAACAGCAGATGAACGCCCATCTCCGTCAACCGATGCTGCAAGCGGCTGCTTACTTCCGGTGGCATTAACGACGCCAGAATACTGGCAGCGTTGTCGATTAGCGTGACCGCTTTGCCTGCACGACAAAAATCCATCGCCAGTTCGCTACCAATCAAACCACCGCCAACAATCAACACGCGTCGGGCATCCCGCAGTTGCGTTTCACAGGCGCGATACTCTTGCTGACTATTTAACGTCAGCATTAACTCACGCCCAGGCACAGGCGGGACAAAGGCACTGGCACCGGTTGCCAGTACTAGCTTGTCGTATTGCCACTGATTATTCTGGCTTTTCACCACACGGGCTTCGGCATCGATATCCGTCACCCAGGTTTGTGGAAACAGGTGCAGATTAAACTGCTCGGCAAATTCACCCGCCGTCTGGCGGGTAAGGTCATCGGCACGTTGCCCCTGACTGATAACATGGCTGATGTCAGGTTTGTTGTACTCATCCATGCTGTCGGCGGCAATCAAGGTTAATGGAATAGTGGCGTCCTGTTTGCGAATATTTTTCACCAGTTGTCGGGCGGCGAAGCCCGAACCAATGATCACAATGCCGTTGCTCATTTTGCCTCCGATGCCAGTTCGTCAAAGACGTCTTTGCCGAGGGAGCATTCCGGGCAGAGGAAGTTATCCGGAACTTCACTCCACGGCGTTCCTGGCGCAACGTCCTGCATTGGCTCGCCTTTTGCCGGATCGTAAATCCACTGGCAGACGCTGCACTGCATCCGTGGGCCGAGGTCAGCCGTCGTGGTGGCAGAGGTTTCTTCTTTAACCACCGAATTCACCGTGCTCTGCGGCAGCGGCGCGAGCGCCCACTGACGGGCGATTTCGCGACCGTGTTCACGGCATAACTCCAGAGCGTCCTGGTCTGGTCGCCATTTGGCTTTCAGGCTGAGCGACATTTCGAAACCCGCATCCTGCAGGCGCGTGGAAAGACGATCCACCGCACCGCCGCTCCAGCCGTGAGATCCGAAAGCACTGGCGCGTTTGTTACGGAAGCGTAATCCGGTCATCTCCTCCACCAGCCCGGCGATTTTCGGCATCATCACGTTATTCATCGTCGAAGTGCCGACCAGCACGCCTTTTGAGCGGAAGACATTGGTCAGGATTTCGTTTTTATCGCTTCGGGCGACGTTGAAAATTTTCACCGCCACGCGTGGGTCGGTTTCCGCAATTCCCTGGGCGATAGCGTCAGCCATCATGCGGGTGTTATTCGACATGGTGTCGTAGAAAATGGTGATTCTGTCTTCCTGATAATCAGCCGCCCATTTCAGGTACAGCTCGACAATTTGCGTCGGGTTATCGCGCCATACCACGCCGTGGGAAGTGGCTATCATATCGACTGGTAAGTTAAAGCCCAGGATCTCGGTAATTTTCGGCGTTACCAGGCGGCTGAACGGCGTCAGGATATTGGCGTAGTAACGTTGGCACTGCTCGAAAAGCTCCGTCTGATCCACTTCATCGTTGAACAGATGCTCGTCGCAGTAGTGCTGACCGAAAGCATCGTTACTGAACAGCACCGCGTCGCCTGTCAGGTAAGTCATCATGCTGTCCGGCCAGTGCAGCATTGGTGTTTCGACAAAAATGAGCTGTTTGCCGTTGCCGATATCCAGCGTGTCGCCAGTTTTCACCACATTAAAATTCCACTCCGGATGATGGTGATGACCATTTATCGAGTCGATAGCGTTGGCAGTACAGTAGATCGGCGTATCGGGAATTTGTGCCATCAGTTCGGTCAGCGCCCCAGCGTGGTCCTCTTCTGCATGGTTAATCACGATGTAATCGATATCCGCCAGATCGATTTCATTACGCAGGTTCTGCACAAATTCGCGGCTGAATTTATGGTCGACGGTGTCGATCAGCACGTTTTTTTCTTCGCGGATGAGGTAGCTATTGTAGCTGCTGCCGCGCAGCGTTTTATATTCCGTGCCGTGAAAATCACGCACTTCCCAGTCACGTTGACCAACCCAATGAATGTTATTTTTCACCACAATAGACATAGCAACCTCAATTTATTCAGCGTGTTCTAAAAAGATGTCTTGCTAATTGCAGATTGCGTGCCAGTTTTTTATCTGATTGTTTTTACTCTATAAATAAAATTATGCCCATTAATGAGTAGTCAAAATGACTATCAATCAAATGGTCGATATGACAATATCTATAGTCAAATTGACAGTGAGGCAAAGATGAGTTTTTCCGTTGATGTGCTGGCGAATATCGCCATCGAATTGCAGCGTGGGATTGGTCACCAGGATCGTTTTCAGCGCCTGATCACCACGCTACGTCAGGTGCTGGAGTGCGATGCGTCTGCGTTGCTACGTTACGATTCGCGGCAGTTTATTCCGCTTGCCATCGACGGTCTGGCAAAGGATGTACTCGGTAGACGCTTTGCGCTGGAAGGGCATCCACGGCTGGAAGCGATTGCCCGCGCCGGGGATGTGGTGCGCTTTCCCGCAGACAGCGAATTGCCCGATCCCTATGACGGTTTGATTCCTGGGCAGGAGAGTCTGAAGGTTCACGCCTGCGTTGGTCTGCCATTGTTTGCCGGGCAAAACCTGATCGGCGCACTGACGCTCGACGGGATGCAGCCCGATCAGTTCGATGTTTTCAGCGACGAAGAGCTACGGCTGATTGCTGCGCTGGCGGCGGGAGCGTTAAGCAATGCGTTGCTGATTGAACAACTGGAAAGCCAGAATATGCTGCCAGGCGATGCCACGCCGTTTGAAGCGGTGAAACAGACGCAGATGATTGGCTTGTCCCCTGGCATGACGCAACTGAAAAAAGAGATTGAGATTGTGGCGGCGTCCGATCTCAACGTCCTGATCAGCGGTGAGACTGGAACCGGTAAGGAGCTGGTGGCGAAAGCGATTCATGAAGCCTCGCCACGGGCGGTGAATCCGCTGGTCTATCTCAACTGTGCTGCACTGCCGGAAAGTGTGGCGGAAAGTGAGTTGTTCGGGCATGTGAAAGGAGCGTTTACTGGCGCTATCAGTAATCGCAGCGGGAAGTTTGAAATGGCGGATAACGGCACGCTGTTTCTGGATGAGATCGGCGAGTTGTCGTTGGCATTGCAGGCCAAGCTGCTGAGGGTGTTGCAGTATGGCGATATTCAGCGCGTTGGCGATGACCGTTGTTTGCGGGTCGATGTGCGCGTGCTGGCGGCGACTAACCGCGATTTACGCGAAGAGGTGCTGGCAGGGCGATACCGCGCCGATTTGTTTCATCGCCTGAGCGTGTTTCCACTTTCGGTGCCGCCGCTGCGTGAGCGGGGCGATGATGTCATTCTGCTGGCGGGGTATTTCTGCGAGCAGTGTCGTTTGCGGCAGGGGCTCTCCCGCGTGGTATTAAGTGCCGGAGCGCGAAATTTACTGCAACACTACAGTTTTCCGGGAAACGTGCGCGAACTGGAACATGCTATTCATCGGGCGGTAGTTCTGGCGAGAGCCACCCGCAGCGGCGATGAAGTGATTCTTGAGGCGCAACATTTTGCTTTTCCTGAGGTGACGTTGCCGACGCCAGAAGTGGCGGCGGTGCCCGTTGTTAAGCAAAACCTGCGTGAAGCGACAGAAGCGTTCCAGCGTGAAACTATTCGTCAGGCACTGGCACAAAATCATCACAACTGGGCTGCCTGCGCGCGGATGCTGGAAACCGACGTCGCCAACCTGCATCGGCTGGCGAAACGTCTGGGGCTGAAGGGTTAAATAATCCCCGCCTGGTAGAAATCCTGCAGGTTGATGGCACCGCAGAGCTTGCCGGCGTCATCCACCACCGGTGCGGCGGTGATTTTGCGCTTCATCAGCACCTCTTTGGCCTCAATGGCGCGGCTGTCGGCATTCAGCGTCAGCCCGCCTTTGGTCATCGCGTCAGACACTTTCGTTTCCAGTTTGCCACCCCCCACCAGCCAGCGCCGCAGGTCGCCGTCAGTGAATACGCCCTGGACGCTACCGTTGTCGTCACACACCGCGACCAGCCCCAGCCCGGTGCGGCTCAGTTCCAGCATCGCGTCCATCACGCTGGTGGTGAGCTTCACCTGAGGTATGGCATCGTCACGGCGCATCAGATGATGCACTTTATTCAGCAAGCGAGCGCCCAGTGCCCCGGCTGGGTGGGAGCGGGCAAAATCTTCTTCATTAAATCCGCGCGCCTGCATGACCGCCATCGCCAGCGCGTCACCCATCATCAGGGTATTGACGGTGCTGGAGGTCGGCGCAAGGTGCATCGGGCAGGCTTCGCGTTCGACGGCGATATCCAGTACCGCTTTTGCCGCCAGCGCTAGCGGGGATTGCGATTTTCCGGTCATCGCCAGCAGCGGGATCCCTTTTTCTTCCAGACGCGGAACGATGAGATCCAGCTCTTTGGCGCTGCCGGAGTAGGAGATAAACAGCATGACGTCGCGGCTCTCTACCATCCCCAAATCGCCGTGCAGCGCTTCCGCCGGGTGGACGAAGAACGCGGGGGTGCCGGTGCTGGCGAAGGTGGCGGCCAGCTTTTTACCAATATGACCCGATTTACCGATACCGGAGACGACCAGTTTGCCCTCGCAGTGGATAATGGTTTCCGCCGCGCGGATGAAGTCGTCGCCCAGGCGTTCAGGCAGGCGGCTGGCCTCCTGTAGCTCCAGCATCAGGGTCTGGCGTCCGGCTTCTAACAGAAAGTTACTCATGATGTTCTCCAGTAATAATGACTTCGATGCCTTTGTCCA